>Ga0078972_1000774_pt1 | contig 131686 bp, 110 predicted proteins | sample YelNatPaOPGAMG01_FD_67568 | JGI IMG/M metagenome (GOLD analysis project Ga0078972, IMG submission 67568) | Hot spring thermophilic microbial communities from Obsidian Pool, Yellowstone National Park, USA - OP-RAMG-01 (SPADES assembly) (version 2) | ecosystem: Environmental > Aquatic > Thermal...
ATGCCGTCGAGAGCTCCGTTGTTACCTCTGCCAATCTTCCAGATAACCGAGGTATCCACGTAACCACTGATAGTGGTTGAGGAAAGCGCGGTCAGAACCGGGTTCGCCTTTTCCTCGGCTTGAACCACTGACGCCAGGCTGACCACCCCCAGAGCGGCCAAACCCAATGTCCATTTATTAAGCTTCATGTCGTTCCTCCGATTTTTGTTGTTTGTTTTTTTCATGTTTACTCATATTGGGCAAACACGGTTTGCCCGCACACCAATCGGTGCATTTTTCTGTAATCTACATATTTATGACGAATTTGACAATACTTTTTTTCAATTTTTTTTAAATTTTTTTAACTTGACTAAAATCTGGTTTTGGTTAAATATTAATACCTTAAATTGTTGAAGTTGTTTTAGACAAAAAGAACAGAGAGTAAAATTATGGCAAGAATTTGCGAAATAACAGGTAAAAGACCGGCAAAGGGCAGTATAATCTGGAGAAGCGGTAAGCCCAAGAAACAGGGCGGTATCGGTACGCACGTTACCGCTATTACTAAACGGCGTTTCTTCCCGAATCTTCAGCGTGTAAAGGCGGTTGTTGACGGACAGGTCAGATACATTCGGGTTTCCACAACTGCTATTAAAAAAGGTCTGGTTGTAAAGCCGCCAAAACGTAACTGGAAACCTCAGGAAGAAGCCAAATAGTTTAATATTGCAATTTATAATTGTGTTAAGCCCCGCTTTTAAAAGCGGGGTTTTTGTTTGTATTTATAAAAATTTCCGATGTTGTTAAGCAGTGGGGTGTGATTTAGAAAATTATTCGTTCCGGATGGAATAAAAAAAATGTAAATTTCCCGTTTAAAAGTTATTGAATTATTTGAGCAGTATTATATAATTTTTATAAAGACGGAGAGGTGGCTGAGTGGCTGAAAGCGGCGGTTTGCTAAACCGTTGTACTGGGAAAACTGGTACCGGGGGTTCGAATCCCCCCCTCTCCGCCAGATTTTTTATAGTTCCTGCAAATATTATCTAATAGGCTGTTGAAAAACTTTTTTATCCCGAAAAAATCATGCCAGAAGTTCAATAATCTCGAGGGTCAATTTTTAATATATGCTTTTTTTCTGATTAAGGATTTGTGTGGATGTTTATCTCCATAACAGCAATATAAATTTCCAAGACGGCAAACAAATGTAAATAACATTGAGGGGATGGAGATATTCGGAGATAAAAATTTATTCTGGAATGTGATGTTGTAATTCAATCAGCATAATATGAAATCCCGAAAGGATTTAGTGCAAATAATTACTGATGAAATTGGTGAAAAATATACGAGGAAACATTATTCCCCGAGGATAGAGCAGTTAATGAATGAAGTGTTGATAAGTTGTGGTATTAATACAGGTTTTGGATTTGGCGATTTAGTTTCTAACTGAATTTTTTCAAAATTTAGGCACATATCCATCAATTAATTATAAGACATAATGCTTAAAAGATGAAGATTTTCGGTTTTTAATTGTCTGATTTTACGAGTGGATTAAATATTGGAGGCTATTGGACGCTTTTGTTGAAGAAATTGTTTTTAAGAAAAACTAAATTGGGACAGTTTATGGGTTAAAAATTTATGGGGTAAAAATAATTAAAAATTATTTTGACAATATCTGGGAATGTTTTATTGTGAGGTTACCGCACTTTAAACAAAATGCGGTTTTGAAAGATAAAATAAATGAAAGCAAAAATAATTGTTTGTGTTGGGCTTGCCATTCTGGCGGGTTCGATTTCAGCGCAGGACAAACTGAATCTTCAGGATAAAAAGCAGAGGATCAGTTACAGCATCGGGGCCGATATCGGCAATAATTTTAAACGCAACGATATAGAAGTTGACGTTAAAGCGCTTGCCGCAGGTATGGCTGATGCACTGGCAGGAAAAACAGCGCTCACGGATGCAGAAATACGCGATACTATTGCGGCGTTCCGCACCGAGATGATGGAGAAGTTCCAGAAAAAACAGGAGGAACTTGCCCAGAAAAACCTTAAAGAAGGCGAAGAATTTTTAGCCGCTAACGCTAAGAAGGAAGGCGTCAAGGTTACAAAGAGCGGATTGCAGTATCAGGTTATTAAATCTGGCAAGGGAAAGACCCCGAAGGCGACGGATAGTGTAAAGGCGCATTATCATGGGACTTTGATTGACGGCACTGTTTTTGACAGTTCTGTTGAGAGAAACGAGCCTGCGGTTTTCCCGGTTAGCGGTGTTATTCCGGGCTGGACAGAGGTACTTCAGATGATGAAGGAAGGGGATAAGTGGAAAGTATTTATTCCTGCAAAACTGGCTTATGGTGAACGTGGGGCAGGTCAGAAAATCCCGCCCAACAGTGTGTTGATTTTCGAAATTGAATTGCTGGAAGTGCTCCCACCGGAGAAACAATAAAGCAGTAGCAAAATTGTTTTTGTGATTTAGTTTGCGTTTAAAAATTAACCGGTTAAAAGAAAGACGCGCCGTGAAAAACGGCGCGTCTTTATTTTTGATAATGTTTGCCTGATTTTATCTGATGAACTCGTTAATCAGGTTTTCGAGGTATTCCTGACGACCACTCTTGTTGGTTCTAACTTCGCCCATCTTAAGCGCATATTGTTCGAGTTCTTTGAAGCCGACTTTTCCTTTCTCGATTTCTGCGCCGATGCCTGTGTCCCACGAGCTGTATCGTTCTTTGACGAATTGTTCGAGACGGCCGTCTTTTCTGATTTCTGCGGCAATCTTAAGACCGCGGGCAAAGGCGTCCATGCCACCGATGTGGGCATAGAACAGGTCAATCGGTTCGAAACTTTCGCGTCTGACCTTTGCATCGAAGTTTGTCCCGCCAGTGGTGAATCCGCCGTATTTAAGGATGGTGTACATAATCATTGTGGTAAGGTAGATGTCGGTCGGGAATTGGTCGGTGTCCCATCCGAGGAGCAAGTCACCGGTATTGGCGTCGATTGAGCCAAGTGCTCCTGCAGCGCCGGCGACCTCCAGTTCATGAATCATGGTGTGCCCGGCGAGTGTGGCGTGGTTTGTCTCGATGTTTAGTTTAAAGTGGTCTAAGAGGTCGTATTCGCGCAGGAAGTTCAAGCATGCTGCGGCGTCAGAATCGTATTGATGTTTTGTTGGTTCTTTCGGTTTTGGTTCGATATAGAACTGACCTTTGAAGCCGATTTCTTTCTTGTAATCAACTGCCATGTGGAGGAATTTTGCGAGGTGGTCAAGTTCCCTCTTCATGTTTGTGTTCAGAAGGGTCTGATAACCTTCCCTGCCGCCCCAAAAGACGTAACCAGCGCCACCGAGTTCGTGGGTAACTTCGATTGCCTTTTTGACTTGCGCTGCGGCGTATGCGAACACATCAGCGTTGCAGCTGGTTGCTGCGCCGTGCATGTAGCGTGGATGCGCAAACAGACAGGCTGTCCCCCAAAGAAGTTTAACGCCGGTGTCTTCTTGAAGTTTTTTGAGTTCCTTAACGACTTTATCAAGGTTCTGGTTTGTTTCTTTAAGATTTCTGCCTTCTGGTGCAACGTCGCGGTCGTGGAATGCGTAGAACGGGGCGCCGAGTTTTGTGCAGAATTCGAACATCACTTTGGCGCGTTTAATCGCCATTTTGACAGAGTCTGTGCCATCTTCCCATGGTCTGAAGAATGTCCCGCGCCCGAACATATCTGCGCCAGTGCCACGCATTGTGTGCCAATAAACCACCGAAAATCTGAGGTGGTCGCGCATTGTTTTACCCTCGATGACTTCATCGGGATTGTAATGTTTGAAGGCTAATGGATTTTTAGAGTCCGGGCCTTCGTACTTTATCTCTTTTATTTTTGGGAATGCTTCTGCCATAAGTTTATCCTCAATAGTTTGTTTATTGCTTAACGAGGTTTTTAATACATCAGAAACTAAAATTGAATCAAGTCAAAAACACAGAATTTTTTTTACTTTTCCCGGATTAATCTGGCAGCGTAAGCGCCGTCCACACCGTCGCGGAAAGGGAATAACTGTTTTTCGCAATCAAGTCTCCAGCCGGGATTGTTTTCGAGGAATTTTTTAATAACCTCGGTATTTTCCTCGGGGTCGATGCTGCATGTGGAATATACAAGGGAACCGCCAGGTTTTAAAAAGCCTGAGGCGTTTGTAAGTATCTGCAACTGGAGTGTCTGAAACATCTTAAATTTCTGTGGCTTTAACCTCCAACGGAGTTCTACCCGACGTCGCATAACGCCTGTGTTTGAACATGGGACATCAACAAGGATTTTATCGTAGGGCGCGTTATTAATAATCTTAGCCTCTTCGCCGGGGCGGATAATTAGACAGTTTTTCACGCCGAGTCTGGCAATATTTTCTTCAAGGATTTTTAATCTCAAAGGATTGTTGTCATAGGCAATTATGCTGGCATTGTTATTAGTCAATTGAGCGATGTAAGTTGTTTTCCCGCCTGGGGCTGCACAGTAGTCGAGGATTTTTTCTCCGCTATGAGGTTCAAGCAGTTTAACTGCCATTAGGGTACTTGGATCCTGAATATAAAAAAGTCCGTCTTTTAACGAATTTAGTGTATTAAGCGGAGGATGTTTTTTGATTTCGAAGACCACGTTTTCGCCTGTCCACTCATACGAAACAGGCTTGTATTTGACCTGTTCGGAATCCCATAGTTTTGCAAGGTCTGCCGCAGATGTTTTCAGTGTGTTAACTCTGGCAAATGTTCTGGAAGGAATGTTGTTCCATTTGAGCAGCTGGATTGCGTTTTGTTTGCCGTAATTTGATACCCAACGTTCAAAAAGCCATTGAGGATGAGAATAACCAAGATGAGGCTGGTTTTGTTTAAGTTCCTTTAGTTTTTCTCTGGCAGATTCGCGTTCGCGGGCAAATGCTCGCAGAACAGCGTTTACCAAGGCTGTAAATTTTTTCAGTCCAACCTGCTTTGTTAATTCAACCATCTCGTTCACTGCAGCATGGTCGGGAATCTTGGTTAAAAATACAATCTGATAGACCCCGAGCCGAAGTATATTTGCGAGCGTGTGTTGTTTCGGAGGGACTTTTGTTTTGCCGGAGATGAACCAATCGAGTGTTAACTGCCACTTTTTTACGCCGATGCAAAGTTCTTTTACAAGACGACGGTCTGGCTCCGAAAGTGACGATGAAGCGAGTGTTTTTTCTATTCTTTCTTCGATAAACTCGGTTTTTTCGGTTGTTATAGGTGAGTAATATTTAACCTTAATTGACTTGTTATCAATGAGTTCTGCATTGGCATCATTTGATTTTTGTTCATCAACTGATGCCGAGTCGAGTATTTTAAGCGCTATTAATCTTGGTTTTTCCTGATTCATTTTGATATAATAAGTTGATTATCTTTCAATTTGAAGTTAATTTAAAGTTTATAAATAAATTTTACGATTTTGATATGAGAGAGCAGTTAGAAAAGTTAGTAAAGTCGGGCAAACTTCAAAAACAGAATCTTGAAGGTCTGTTTGATCTTGTGAGTTGTGGCTTTTGCATGCACAGTTCATGGGGGGTGGGGAAAATTATATCCATTGATACTGTTTATGGAAAGATAACGATTGATTTTAAAGACGTACGAAACAGGGAATTTGAGTTGAATTTTGCCGTTGAGCGGCTTAAACCGATGCCGAAAGACCATATTCTGGTGCAGAAATTTGCTAATCCTGAAAATTTAAAGATGATGGCTGCAACAGACCATGTGGGTCTGGTAAAAATGGTTCTGAAAAGTTTTGGAAACATAGCTACAGTTGATAAGATTAAGAGTGTCCTTGTTCCTGATATTATTCCTGATGACTGGAAGAAATGGTGGGAGGTGGCGAAAGCGGAGATTAGAAAGGATGGGCATATTATATTGCCGAGGCATATAAATGAGCCGCTTATTTATACGGAAGAGACAAAGACGGTCGAGGACAGGTTAATGGAGGATTTCTATAATGCCAAAGGACTTAAGGCGCGTATTGCGATTGTTGCTGAAATCATCAAAAACCTTGAAGAATTTAAGGATAAACAGGGTAAGGCGCTTGAGATTGTTCAGAAACTGAATTCAGAGATTAGTTCATATCAGAGGACACAGCCTGGTGTAGCGATCGAAGCAATTTTTATTCGCGATGATTTATTAAAGGCTGTCGGGCTTGAGCCTGAGGAAGGCTACATTACGGCGATGAACATTTGGGCGCAGGAGGCTTCGCTTGCAACAATGCTTGAAAAAGTTCCGACAATAAAACATCGCCGGTTACTTGAAACTTTCAAAAAGGCAAATCCGGATAGGTGGAAACAGATTTTATTCGAGACAATAAACAATATTCCATCGCGCCTTGTTCCTGAACTAGCGAATATTTTGCTGGAAAAGGAAAATATAGATGAATTCAAGGAATATCTCGAAAAATTAATTTCCCAACACACGGCGAGCAGTGATCTTCTATACTGGGTTGTTAGTGAGTTAAACGATCCTAAAGTCAAAAAGACTAACATTTTCTCGAACATTGTCGGTCATGAACTTTTCCGCGCGGCATTGTCTGCGATTGAACGCGATAATTTAAATGAACGTAAGACAACAAGACTGGCTGATTTCTTGGTTGATGAACCTGGGTTTGCTGTGAGCTTGCTTGAAGATGCCAGCGATGAAGTGGTTAAGGACATAGTGCGAACAATTAAAACTCTGAACGGCTTGAACGATATGGACAGGCGGTCGTTGCTTGGACAAATTGCCAAGAGATTCCCATACGTCAAGCCGTTGCTTGCACATGATTCAGAGAAACGTGAATCATTCCTTATGGTGTCGTGGGAAAGCCTCGAGAAAAAGAAGAAGGAACTTGACGAAATCCTTAAAGTTAAAATACCGCAAAATTCAAAGGATATTGAAATCGCGCGCAGTTATGGCGACCTGAGTGAAAATCATGAATTCAAAGCAGCCAAGGAGATGCAGAAGTTGCTTTTCCAGCAGAAGGCCGAACTTGAAAAGATGATAGCGATGGCTCGCGGGACAGATTTTTCGGATGCGAATACTGACGAGGTAAGCATTGGAACGAAAGTTGAACTTTTGGACATGGAGACAAACCAACGGATTACATATTCTATCCTTGGCGCATGGGATTATGACGAGGAGAAACACATAATCAGTTACCTCAGTCCGCTTGCAAAAGCAATTATGCATAAAAAGGTGGGAGACGTTGTCGAATTTGGCGATGCAGCATACAAGAGGATTTACAGGATAGAATCAATCTCAGCGGCGATAGAGAAAGTCGGAAACGGGAACGGACAGGTAACAACCCAAACGACTGAAAGTCAGGTCGAATCAAAACCCGTTGTTGCTGGAGGTGCGTCGGATGGGATTAAAGTGAACGAAGTTATTCATGACTATACCACAGGAGCGCAGGCAGGTATTGAGAAAAGTGATACAACGCAGGTAGTTGAAACTGCTCAGAGCGGAGAAACGTCGGGTGATAACGCTGCCACAGTTGAAGGTAGCGTTGTTGAAACCGCAAGCACAAGTCCTACGGCGGCAGGTGAGGATGTAAAGGCGCAGGCTGATACGCATAATGCCGATGGACAAGGCGCACAAGTTGTTGAAAACCAGAAAACTGCATAAAGCAGGTTTTAACTTTAATAAGCAAATACGGCTGGTTAAGAAAGCCAGCCGTATTTGTTTTACAGGGCGACTATTTTTTATCTGTATAGTGAAATCTTTATATGCAAGATGAAATCATTTGCTTCCCGGTTTTTCAGGGGGGATTGCTGCAAGGTCAGGTGGAAGCTTATCGGGTTCAAAGGTTTCGATATGGATTTTAATGATGTGAAACGTTGGAACGCCAAGGTCGAGTTTACCGTCTGAGCGATCAACAATCATTGCAACACCGACAACAATGCCGCCGTTGTTTTTGACAATGTCCATAGTTTCCTGAACCCTGCCGCCCTTTGTAATAACGTCCTCGACCACAAGGACGCGTTCGCCTTTATGAATTTTGAAGCCACGACGCAGCACGAGTTTTCCTTCTTCCTTTTCGGCAAAAATAAAGCGGCAGCGGAGTTGCCTTGCGACTTCCTGTCCTATAACGAGTCCTCCCATCGCAGGAGATATAACAGTCTGGGCTCCAAGGTGTTTTACTTGTTGGGCGATGGCAGCGCCAAATTTTTCGACCGTTGGCATATCCTGCAGGGCAAGGGCACATTGGAAATACTGACGGCTGTGGAGTCCACTGCGGAGGATAAAATGTCCCTCCATCAGCGCACCTGTTTGTTTAAAGATCTGTAAAGCTTCTTCTTGTGTCATAATTAAAATTTAATTTAGACCTGATTGATTTTATAAAAACCAACGGGGATTCAAATAAAAAATTGATAGGGTCGGTAATAAAAGTGGAGGCGGGGGTCGGAATCGAACCGACGCATAGGGCTTTTGCAGAGCCCTGCCTTACCACTTGGCTACCCCGCCAGCATCGTTGCGTTTGGTAACGCAACGGGAAAAATATGAATTATCTTGCAAAAATGTTCAAGTATAATTTCGCAGGATTTTTAAAGATTTTTAAACATTCAGCATGGATTGAAAGGTTATTTTTCCGAAGGTTTTTCGGGGGCGGAGCTATTTAACTCATTCAGCATTGCTTCAAGTTTTTTGAGGAGAATATTTTTTGTGGTTTCATAGACTTCGAGGTTGACTGTATCGAGGTATTTTCTGGCTTCTTCCGGTCTGCCTGAATCAATGAGCCATCTGGCGATATGGATATTAACCCCCTGTTTTTCGAGTTCATCGCGGGCGACCAGACCTGCTCTTTCCCATGCTTTTATAGCTTTGTCTGCAATCTCTTGGATGCGTTTATCGTTCTTTAAGTTTTTGGCGGGCATTTTTGGGAGTTTAAAACCGTAGTAGGTTTGAGCGAGGTCATTTGCTATGAAGAAGTTTTTTGGGTCGAGTTCGAGGGCTGTTTTGTATAATTGAATAGCCTTTTCGATTACCTGTTCTTCGGTGAGGTGGAAGAATTCCATTGCTTCCTCTCTGAACATGTAAATGGCTGTTGCATAGTTTTTGTAATAGACGGATTCTGATGGTTTAAGTTCAATTGCTTTTTGGTAATGGACAAAGGCGTTCGTTGCTTGGTCGTTATGTCCATAGTAGTTAGCAAGGTTATTCCAGACGGCGGGGTTTTTCGGGTCGGTTTCCTTTGCAATCTGCAGTTGTTTAAATGACTCGTCTTCTTTTCCGAGGTCGCTTAAAAAGCTTGCGTAGGCGATACGCGCCTTTACGTGGTTGGGATATTTTTTCAGGAAGTTTTCGTATGCCTGTTTTACCGAATCAAGTTTTTGTTCAATTTTTAACTTTAAGGACACATTGGCAAGCGCCGGAGAATTTGTGGACACGTTATAAGATTGTTTAACCCACTCATCTATTTCTTCTTGAGCCTCATCATCGAGATCGAGGAGTTTCTGGTATTCCTTTTCTGCCTCATCATCGACAATTAGAATATCCGGTTTATTAGTGGATTGGGAAGGGTATTGAATAGATTCGGAGGCGACTGTATGGAGTGCCTCCAGAGTCAGGATTATACTTATAATTAATGCAATCACGGCTTAAATTTAACCTATCCGGGATTGTTTTCAAAGTGGATTTCCTAAAATCAGGCTGATGTGATTTTTCGTGTCTGGCGGAGGAGTTATAAAGCAAATTTTTGTAAATTGATTGAATTTTTCCACCGCAAAATTCGTCATAAACCATGAAATTAAAATTGAACCGGAATCGTTAAAATCTGAAATGTGAAAGAACCCTTTTATGGAGAAGCAAACTCAAAAAAGCAATATTAGAATATCCGGATGGGTGGTAGTATGTGTGGTTGTCGCAGCTCTTTTGATTGCTGCCATCATAAGCGGATACGCTTATATTACCACAAGCCCGTCCCCTAAGGTTGTAAAATGGAGGATTCAACGCTATCTGAAAAACCAGACGTTCAGAAGTTCGTTTAAACCGAATATCCAGTTGCCTTCGGAAAATGAGTTATCAACGGTGCCGACAATTTTAAAGCCATCTGCAACGGAGACTAATCCTGTGGGGAAAGTAACTAAAAAGGATTTCAGTACTCTGAGAGTTGAATTGGACAAATTGTCAGTCTCGAACAAGGCAGTGAAGGCTGAAATTGCAAATCTGCAAAAGGCGCTGGATGAGAAAAAGGCTGAATACCAGAAATTAAAAGGCGAGACCAATCAAACTGATGCAATTGCGGCTCAACTTAAGACAATCGGAGATACAATAACAAATCTTCAGACACAGATAAGCGAAAAGAGAAAGATTTCCGAAGCGCTTGCAAAGGAAATTGATTATTACTGGCAGGATTTCAAAGAACTGAGAGACCAAGTAAATAAGTATCAAGAAGAACTTCAGGCTGCTTTAAACTTAAGTCCCACAAATGCCTTTGTTGTTGGTTTTACAAATTACCTGAAAGACACGAGACAGAGGTTGAATCAGGCGACGACATACAAAGCGATGTATGAGGTAATAGGAGAAGAACTTGCAGTTGCCGACAAATTGCTACAGAGCGCGCATCCCGGTTACCGTAAATACGGGCTGAGCATGGCACGTCAGGCAGCTCTTGACGCGCAGAATTACGCCGAGAATTATTGGCTGGCTGCGAGAATTTATGAAGCCTATTTGCTGCCTAACCTTGAAGATGCCACCGATCCGAACTGGAAGATGCCATTGAGCATGGAAAATGTTCTGAATGAATCTGTTCAAGCCTTTAGAAATGTAGAGGAAACAAATAACGTTATTCGCGCATATTCAATGTTTATAGACAAGGTTGGGGGGTCAGCACGGGCTGACTGGTCAAGGTTGCAGATTGCCCTTATACATGAGCAGTTTGGGAATTATAAAGAGGCGATAAAATATTTAAAGGAGATTCAAAATACGAACAATTTTGCAAATTATATCAGAAGGATACCGGCGCTTGAGGCTAAGTTGAATCCGCAACCCAAGAAAACAACCCAATGATAAAACAACTGAACCAGCAGGTTGACCTGAAATTGCTGATAAAGACAATTTCAGCAGTGGTGGTTCTTGTATTGTTGCTATTAGCTGGGTATTTCGGGTTTAAGGAAATCCAACAAACTGTCTGGTATAAAAAAATTGTCCTCTGGCATTATCTTAAAAAGAATTCAGTAAACAGCAATTTTACCGCAAGCTACGACTTTGATATCAAATCCACAGTAGAAAAAATAAAGGGGGAAATTGCATCAACTACGAACGAAATCAACAGCGTTAGCACAAACATCGCTCAATTACAAAGTCGGCTCAACGATTTACGGAAAGAAAATAACCAGCTTCAAAATAAAGTAAGCAGTTTAAGGTATAAGGCGTCGGGTTTGGAGGAAGAATTATTGTCCAACCAGCGAAGGCTGACGAATCAACTTGCAGAGATTGAGACAGCGCGGTCGAACTACAATTTCAGGCTAAAGGTTGCGGATGACTTAAAGGCGCAAATTAAAACTGTTCAGGATAAATACACGGCGCTTACAAATGAAATTGCTGTTGATAAAACTAATCTTGCCGACATTAAGGTAAGACAGAGCGTATTCAAGACGTTGCTTTCAAGCCTTACATCGGCGTTGAAATCGAAAGACAAAGCAGGTGTGTCAAAGCGTGAAATTGTTATTGGCGAGATAGATAGTCAGATTTCAAAAAACCAGAGTGAGATGGATAATTTGTTAAAGCAGAAGACCGCAGCCACTGATGCAAAGAGTATTCAAGACATAGAAATCAGAATCGCCTCGCTTAAAGCGGTGAATGATGAACTTCAGAAAGAAAAAGCGGCGCTGTCTCAATCAAAAGAAGTTTCGCAGACTGACACAACAGGAACTGGGCAGAGCAGTTTTGATGAAAGCGTAGTTCTTTCGAAATTGCAGGCAAAATTGGATGAAATTCAAGGAAAGATTGAGGCTTTGACAAAGACAATCGCGCAGAAGGAAAACGAGGCAGCGGATCTGCGTCGTCAGCTTTCATCGCTGAATTCGACACTCGCCGATAGGGAGGGAAGTTTAAAGAGTTACAAAAATAATCTCAGCCAACTTGAGACGAATCTGTTTAATAGACAAACGAACATTGCATTTTTAAAGACAAACGCGCTTGAAAAGCGTAGAGAATTTCTGAAAGCGGGGCAGGAGTTGGCAGAGAACGAAAAAATGCAGGCAAAGATCAAGGAAGAAATCCAGAAGAACAATGAAAGATTAGCCGAGCTTAGAAAAAAACTGAATTCGCTTCAGCGCGAACTTTCACAAAAAGAGGCAGAGGCTGCAAATCAATACAGGTATTTTGCTCGGGATATAGCGTCAAAGATAAACGGTGCGTCGAGTTACGCTGCAATTTACCATATTATTGGGCAGCAATTATGGGTTACCGAGCGGTTGTTAAAATCGGCGGAAGCGGATAAGCGGGTAGAGGCTGTTAAGATTGCGGTTGATGCGATGAGGTATGCGCTTGATCCGGCACAGAATTACTGGCTGGCAGGCAGAATAGCAGAAGTCTATCTTTTTCCGAATATAAACCTGTTGAAGGGTTCTGAGGCTGACAGACAAATTATTGACCAGATTTTTAACTACGCTGTAAACGCCTTCCAGAACAACGAAGAAGATGACAATGTGATTCGCGCCTATGAAATGCATCTTGCGAATACTTCTGATGAAAGAAGGGCGAATACAGTCAGGTATTATCTGTCTCTCCAGCATGAACAGAAAGGAGACCTCGAAAAAGCCCTGTTTTATTTAAGGCAGATAACCGACAAGACAAATTTTGCTTATGCGGTGAACCGGATCCCATCAATTGAGGCTCGCCTTGAAAAGTTAAAGAAAAAATAGAGGGATTATTTCTCAAAAAGTGCGGACATTCTGATAGTTTCATGTTCTCTTAATCCAAAGCATTTTTTGTTGGGATTATTGTGTAATGGTTTGCCATAAAGTAGGAAAAGTCACCGGTGTATCCTTATGGCAAATGTATAAGAGGCTGGTTTTATGGGTGGAACGGGTGAGGGTGTTGGGGCTTGTAAGGTGTTGGCAATTAGAACTCAATCGCAAGGATTAAAATATTTTTATTGTCTGCAATTATCACGGGAATTATCATTAAATTATAAACAAGCCACGTATTGGATTTGCGTTAAATTTTGCTTATGAAATCACTCAAAGAACGCGTTGAAATTGTCGAAGGAGATATAACGAAACAGAAGGTTGACGCGATTGTAAATGCGGCAAACACAAGTTTGCTTGGCGGCGGAGGGGTTGATGGGGCTATTCACAGAGCAGCAGGACCTGAGTTGCTTGAGGAGTGCAAAAAGCTCGGCGGTTGTCCTACCGGCGGTGCAAAAATCACAAAAGGTTATCGCCTGCCAGCGAAGTATGTAATTCATGCAGTCGGTCCGGTTTACCGTGACGGAAAGCATGGCGAGCCTGAATTGCTGGCGAGTTGTTACCGGAACTGTTTTAAACTGGCTGTGGAGAACGGGATTAAGACGATAGCGTTTCCCGCAATCAGCACAGGAGCATACGGATATCCACTTGAGGATGCCACAAGGATTGCTATGAAAGAGACGAAACAGTTCCTTGAGTCCAATCAATCGGTTGAGAAAGTTGTCTTTGTTTGTTTTGGTAAAACAGCATTTGAAATTTATAAAAAGGTTTTCGAAGAGGTGTTTGGTAAATAGAGTCTAATTTTCAAAAAAAAGAATGGTTATGAAAAAACATACGAATTATTCAGGGGGGATGGTGGTGGTGCTTTGTTGTCTTTTTATTGCAAGTAACAGCAAAGCGGCAGTGAACATCAGTGGGGAACTCAAACAGTGGCACAAGGTTACGCTAACCCTTGATGGCCCTAAAGCCTCTGAGAACGATGTTGAGCCAAATCCGTTCACAGATTATCGATTCAGTGTCGAGTTTTCTCATGAATCTGGTTCGCCGAAATACATAGTTCCTGGGTATTTTGCCGCAGATGGAAATGCAGCAAACACATCTGCTGATTCGGGTAATAAATGGCGCGCGCATTTAAGCCCTGACAAACCCGGAAAATGGTTCTACAAAATCTCGTTTTTAAAAGGGAAATTGTGTGCGCTGGATGACGCTGTTAAAGGGGAACCAGTTGTCGGATGCGACGGTGTAAGTGGTTCCTTTGAGATCAAGCCGACGGATAAAACAGGGAACGACCTGAGGGCAAAAGGAAGACTTGAGTATGTGGGGAAACGGTATTTGCGTTTTGCGGGGACAGGCGAGTATTTCCTTAAAGCCGGAGCCGATGCCCCGGAAAATTTCCTTGCATACTACGAATTTGACGGGACATATTCGCGGAAAAAACGGAATGAACAGGCAAGACCCGGCGAGGCAAAGCCAACAGGTCTGCACCGATATGAACCGCATGCCGGGGATTGGAAACCCGGAGACCCGACATGGGCTGGAGGGAAAGGGAAAAATATAATCGGCGCAATTAATTATCTGGCAGGTAAAGGCTGTAATGTCTTTTCGTTCCTGACCTACAACGTGGATGGGGACGGAGACGATGTTTGGCCATTTAATAATCCGACCAACAAACTTCATTATGATTGTTCGAAACTTGACCAGTGGCAGATAGTTTTTGACCATGCACAATCGCTTGGTTTTTATCTGCATTTCAAAATGCAGGAGACTGAAAACGACGATAATCGTCCAAAGTTTGTGCCTGCTGCTTTGGATGGTGGAGCGCTTGGGGTGGAACGAAAACTTTACTGCCGCGAACTCATCGCAAGGTTCGGTTACCTGCTTGCGCTGAACTGGAATCTTGGCGAAGAGAACACACAGTCGCCAGAAGAACAACGCGCTATGGCTGAATATATACAGAAAACAGACCCATACAGGCATCACATCGTTGTCCATACATATCCTGACTGGCAGGAAAGGGTTTACACGAATCTGTTAGGTAACAAGTCGGTGCTTACCGGCGCTTCGCTTCAAAATGGATTCGACGTTGCGCATCAGCGGGTGTTGAAGTGGGTTCGTGAAAGCGAGAAAGCCGGTAAACCGTGGGTTGTTGCAAACGATGAACAAAATCCGGCGGATTATGGTGTTCCCCCTGACCCGGGGTACAAAGGTAGTGATGGCTTGGGTAAAAAGGGAAATAAGACTTATTCTTTAGATGACATCCGTAAATATACACTTTGGGGAACGCTTATGGCAGGAGGCGCTGGGGTTGAGTATTATTTTGGCTATAAATTTCCAGATAACGATTTGAACTGCGAAAGCTGGCGTTCGCGTGATAAATCATGGGATTACTGCAGAATTGCGATTGAATTTTTCCGTAAAAACAAGATTCCGTTCTGGGAAATGGAAAATGCGGATGAACTCGCTGGTAATCCCAAAAACGACAACAGCGTCTATTGTTTTGCGAAGAAGGGCGAGATATACCTTGTTTATCTGCCAAACGGCGGTAGCGGGAAACTCGACCTTACTAATGATAAAGGCAGTTTCAGTGTTTACTGGTTCAATCCGCGTGCAGGCGGCGATTTAGTCCAGACGGATGTTAAGAAAATCAATGGTGGCGCGGTATGTGAATTGGGAGCACCACCTGCTGAACCTGAACAAGATTGGCTGGTGGTTGTTAAGAAATAACAAACGCAACTTGCCCTAAAATTCAGGAAAAAAAATTTATCCCGGGTTTTGCTATTGAGATGCAAAATCCGGGTTTATTTTTTTAGTAATTCTTTTGCTGCGGACAAGGCAGCGTTTAGTTTTGAAGTGTCTTTACCACCGCCGCGGGCGTTATCGAGTTTTCCGCCACCTTTACCGCCGACAATCGGGGCGATTGTCTGAATAATTTTTCCCGCGTTGACTTTGCATGTAAATTCGGGCGAAACAGAGGCGATTAGAACTACCGCGTTGTCGTAAACACCGCCAAGGACGACTACACCCTTGAATTTGCCTTTGAGTGAATTTGCCATTTCTTGAATGGTGTTGGCATCGGCATTGCCGACGTTTTCAATAATTGCCGGGATACCGTTAATTTCTACGGCTTTGTTAACGAGTTCATTAGCCTGATTGGCGGCTTCCTTTTGTTTTAAGGCGCGGAGTTGTTTTTCGAGGAGCTTTTGTTGTTCGACAAGGAGTTCAATTTTGCGTTCGAGCTCGCCGATCGGCGAGTTGACACGGTTAGAAATGCTATAAAGCAGTTCTTTTTCCATCTTTGCAAGCTCGTAGGCGTTGAGACCGGCAACTGCTTCGATTCTTCTTACGCCTGCGGCGATAGCGCTTTCGTTGACAATTCTGAAAAGACCAATTTCACCGGTTGCTCGGCAATGCGTTCCGCCACAAAGTTCCATGGAATAGCCATCCAGAGCGGTTGGTTTTCCGCCAATCTGGACAACGCGAACCCATTCCCCGTATTTTTCGCCAAAGAACTGGCGGATATCGGGTCTGCCTTTGATGTGGTTGTATTTAACCTCTACCCAAGTGACAGGGGAATTCATCAGAATATGCTCGTTGACGAGTCTTTCGACATCTGCAATTTGCTGTGGTGTGAGCGGGGCGCTGTTGAAGTCGAAAGTTAATTTCTCAGGTCCAACATAAGAACCTTTCTGGGCAATATCTTTGCTGACAACTTCATGCAGAGCCCAATGTAAGAGATGTGTAACGGTGTGATGCCGTTGAATTGCCAGTCTGCGGCGTTTATCCACAAAAACATGGACTGTCATACCTTCTTCTGGTGGCTGGTCGGTTGTTTCAATAAAGTGGAGCCATACCTCACCGGCTTTTTGAGTGTCAACAACCTTCCATATTTTAGAGCCGTGCTGGATTTCGCCCTTATCGCCGACCTGACCACCCATCTCGGCGTAAAATGGCGATACATCAAGGATAACTGCGGTTTTGTCTTTGATTTTTACGACGTCCAGAATTTTTGCTTCACATTCAAGATAATCATAGCCGATGAACTTTGTAGGTGTCTCAATTTCGACCTGCGAAACTTCGATAATCTCTTTTTTCTGGGAACGCCGGGCGCGTTCACGCTGTTCCTCCATGAGTTTTTCGAAAGTTGCTGTATCAACTGTCAGACCGCGTTCGCGAGCCATCAGCTGGGTTAAATCAAGTGGGAACCCGTAGGTATCGAAAAGTTTGAATGCCACGTCGCCTGAAATAATTTTTTGTCCCTTAGGAAGTTTTTCTATTTCTTCGTTGAAGATTTCGACGCCGCGGTCGAGTGTTCTGTTAAAGGTTTCTTCTTCCATTTCGATTACTTCCTCTATGCGGGCGCGTTTCTGACGAACTTCAGGAAAGACGTCGCCCATCGTGTCTGCAAGGACGCCTACCAATTTATAAAAGAACGGTTCATGGAAACCGAGAAAACGACCATAGCGGACAGCGCGGCGGAGAATTCTTCTAAGCACATAGTTGCGGTCTGTGTTGCCGGGCAGGATGCCGTCTGCGATTGCAAAGGAGAGTGTGCGGATGTGGTCTGCGATAACACGGAAGGCAACATCAATTTTTTCCTGCTCGGTTGTTGGGACAATATTTCCACTGGCGTCCGGTTTGGGCAAGGTTGAACCATATTTTTTGCCGCAAAGTTGTTCAAGCCGGTCAAAGATCGGGCGGAAAATATCGGTCTCGTAGTTAGAGACAATACGGCTGAAATCAGTAAAATTATTGGTATTCTGAATAATACCTGTAACGCGTTCAAAGCCCATTCCAGTGTCAACATTCTTTGATGGCAAAGGTGAAAATGTGCCATCCGGATTTGCGTTAAACTCCATGAAGACGAGATTCCAGATTTCAATACACAACGGGCTACCTTTATTTACAAGGGAACCTTTTGTGTTGCCTTCGGGCGTCAGATCAATATGGATTTCTGAACACGGACCGCATGGACCGGTATCGCCCATCATCCAGAAGTTGTCCTTTTTGCCGCCAAAATGGATATGGACTTTCGGGTCGAGACCTGCCTTTGAGAATATCTCTGCCCAGATATCGTAAGCCTCCTGATCAAATTCGGCAGGTTCGCCTTCGCCGGGTTTATAAACTGTGGCATACAGGCGGTTTTTTGGAAATCCCCAGACTTCTGTGAGAAGCTCCCAAGCCCAGTGGATTGCTTCCTTTTTGAAATAATCGCCGAAACTCCAGTTGCCGAGCATCTCGAAGAATGTGTGATGGTAGGTGTCGAGCCCAACGTCTTCGAGGTCATTGTGTTTACCGCCGGCACGGATACATTTCTGCGTATCTGCTGCACGGGGCGGTTTATAGGGGCATGGAATCTGACCAAGAAAGATCGGCACGAACTGATTCATCCCCGCATTTGTAAACAGCAGGTTCGGCGAGTCCGGCAACAGACTCGATGAAGGAACAATTGTGTGTCCTTTCGATTTAAAAAAGTCCAAAAACGACTGTCTTATTTCATTACCTGTCATAAATTCAATACTTTAAAATGCAGCAACCGCCTGTTAATTATTAACAAAATAATAGTTAAAACAATAGGCATAAGTCAGGCACATTGGCAAGTTTCTTAATTGGATATTCGGGTTTGGGGGATTTGTTGGGGGCAAGTTAGTTTGACTCAACGCCAAATTTTCGTTCTTTTTGTTCGGTGTGTTTTTTGTTGCTGACCGGGATGTGAAAGAGTTTTACCTTTGTTGAATCCTGTGTTTTCTCCACCTGAATTAATCCGAACAGCGCCGAGCATTTGTGTTTTTCCTTTGTTGTATCTTCACGCAGCAGATTCCAGAAAAGGGATTTTGAATACTTGCCATCTTTGAGATTTTTCTCTTCGCGGCACAATCCCCAGAGAGGGGAGTAATTTCGTTCAATCGGTTTATTCGACGGGAATATGGGTTCAAGCAAGGCGGGACTGATAAGTTTTTGTTTGCCGTCTGCGTCAATGTAATGGTGGAACAGAGGCCAGAGGCTTGTTCGTCGGGAAGTATTGGTGTTATCTTTTTTAGTTGTAACTGAATCTGAATAAAGAAATAAGGCAATCCGCACGCGCTCGATATCTTCGGAGTCAGTGATAAGTTTATTGTATTTGTAGATAGGCCAGAGGTAGAAATCGCTTTGTTTATAGGGATTTGAGGCAGTGCCATAAATAGGCCAGAACCGCGTAATGTTTTTTCCTTCGCCCCGAGCAATTACAAACAGAGGCCATGGAAAACCGATTTCATTATATTTCTTTTCTTCATCTCTGGTTAGGGTCAAACCAATCGGCCATGGGGCGGTGATAGAGTGGCGAAGTTCCGACTCCTGATACGAAAAGAATGGCAAGATGGCTCGTTGGAAAAGTTGGTTTGTGCTTCCTATGCCTGTGGTAGATTCAAGATATAAGGGCCAGAGGATGAACCGTTTTTCGTGTCCGGGCGAAAATTCCAGTTCATCGTACTTATTTGTGAACGAAAACGGGGTCTTTACCTCGTGCCCATAGAGAGGAAAAACCTGCCATCCTTTTAATCCCATTCCGTGCCGGATGTGAAAGATCGGCACAAGATAATTATCCGTAACCGCGCCTTTTTTCTTTGTCTGCGAATAAATCGGAAACATTACAAAGTGTACCTCTTCGTAGAACAGACGGTTTTTCAGGGTTCCGTAAAATGGAACGATTGCAAGGTAATTTTCCTCCGGAACCGTCGAACGCTGTTGGAAGTAGAACGGGAATATTGTTGTCCTTTTTGCATGCCCATCGTCGCCTGTTGAACCGCCGGAGAAACTGAAAATCTGAAATATGTTGAATCTATATTCATTATCATATTCGCGGTATCCAATCACAGGATAGAGAAAATCAAAACCGCGTCGTTTTACATCGTCATCGTTGTAATAAGAGAAAAGCGGGGGAACACCGACGGTGTAAGTGGAGTCGCTGAGTTCACGGTAAAAAAATGGACCAAACCACTCTTCGCGCCAGCCCTCCGTGAGGGTCAGCCCCGAACGATTATAGAGCGGACCGAGGGAAAGGTCGGCGTTAACGGACTGGATTGCAAGAACCAGACCGAACACCAGAATTATTAATTTTTTAAACCTTTCCACTAAAACATTCACGGTTTTATCTTTTTATAAAACCTGTAAAATTGCAATAATATAACACTAAGATGCGGCGTCTTTTTTAACTTTTAAATTTCAAGAAATCGGGTTTAATTTAATAAATGAAATTGCGGAAGGCATCAATAAAACGCGAGACAAAAGAGACGAAGATTTCCGTAAAACTGAACATTGACGGTTCAGGGAATTATTCCATTCAGACTGGTATTGGATTCTTCAATCACATGCTTGAACTCTTTGCAAAAAATGCGGTGATTGACCTTGAATTAAAATGCGACGGGGATATTGAGATTGACTTGCATCACACGGTGGAGGATTGCGGACTTGCGCTTGGACAGGCATATCTGAAGGCGCTTGGGGAAAAACGCGGGATCCAAAGATACGGCACAGGATTTGACCCTTCAAATCCCTTATTTTCAGAGAGTTACGTGCCTATGGATGAGACATTGGCGAGGTGTGTGGTGGATTTTTCTGGAAGACCGTTTCTTGTCTGGCGGGGCATGGACTCGATTGATTACAAATTGATTCCCACTGATACTATCAAAAAGGATATTGCATGCGGTTTTCGCTTTGGTCTTGCGAAAGAATTCTTTCAGGCATTTGCAAACGAAGCAAGATGCAATTTGCACATAGAACTTTTATACGGAGGCGAACCGCACCATGTGGTGGAGGCGATTTTTAAAGCCTTCGGCAGAGCGGTTGGCGAGGCATGCCGGATAGATAAAAGAATAGCGGGTAAAATTCCGAGCACAAAAGGGAAATTGTAACCTTCTCATAATCAGTTTGTATTAAAATAAGGAAGGAATAAATTAATGAGAAATTGTTTAAATGTGAATACTTGAAATTGAAGGCTCGTCAAATTAATGGAATTGGATAAAAAATATTCCGAAGCCAAAGATGAGGCGCTTGTAAAAGCGGCTCAAAAAGGCGATGTGAAGGCGTTTGAAGAATTGGTAGCCAGACATCGCGATAAGGTTTATGGACGAGCCTTTAGCATGTTAAGAAATGAAGACGAGGCTTATGATATATCTCAGGAAGCATGGATAAAGGCGTGGCAGAGGATAAAACAGTTCCACGGCGATTCAAATTTTACGACGTGGATAACGCGGATAACCATAAACCTGACGCTCGATTACCTGAGAAAACAAAAGCGATATAAAGTTGAATCAATTGAAGAACAAGTTGAAGAAAGTGGCGGGGTTGAGCGTCAAATGGATTTAGAACAGGTTGCACCGATTGATGAACTGGAAAGAAAAGAAATCAGAGAAAGAATTGATAAGGCTTTACAACAATTATCGTATGAGCATAGAACAGTACTGGTATTGCATGAATTTGAGGGGCTTGAATATAAGGAGATTGCAAAGCGAATGAAATGTTCGATAGGAACAGTAATGTCAAGGCTGTTCTATGCGAGGAAAAAACTGGCTAACCTGTTAAAAAGTTTAAAGAGGGAATGGAAAAAATGATGACTATAAATGATAAATTAAAAATTCAAGCCTATGTGGACGGCGAGCTGGACAAAGCCGAGGCTAAGAAAGTCGAAGCTTTGATTGCCACTGACGCCGAGGCTCGTAATGTTTACGAAGAATTAAAGACAACAGCCACATTACTCAAAGAAAACGAACCTGAGGTCAAACTTTCTGTTCCGCGTGAACTTTATTGGCAACAGATTTACAGCAAAATCCAGCAAGCTGAATCTAAGCCGGTCTCCGTGTTTGAATATATTTCTGGTATTATTCAACTTGCATTTTCAAGGAAATATCTTGTTCCTGTAACGGCGGCGATAGCAATTTTTGCCGGGGTTTTAACCGTCAAAGAGATTGTAAAACCGACAGAAGATTACCTTGTGGTCATTGAGAACGTTGCTGATGACATTGGTTCTTATTCATTCAGGGCGTCATCGGAGAAAATGTTCGTGGTCTGGATTTATAATAAAGAAACTGAGAGTCCGAAGCCGGTTAATAATGAGCCGGATGATTTAATGTTTGAAGGGGGGGTAAGTTATCAATGAGAATTAACAGGACTTTTAAGCCTTCAATGCGGTTAATTGCATTTCTGGTTGTATTGTTGGGACTGGTAATGGCAAGCCAGAATGCATTTGCCGCCAATTTAAAACTCGAGATTTACCTGATATGGGGTTCGAACGATGATAAACTGCCCGACCCGAAATATAAACGGCTGGATAATGAACTTTCCAAAAAACTTCAGAAGATATTCAAATGGAAACACTATTTTGAAATAAGCAAGCAGAACGCGGAAGTTCCGTCCCGTTCAACGAAGAGAATAAAAATAAGCGATAAATGCGATATTGAAATTACAGAAATGGAAGGACCGAGGGTCGAGGTAAAACTTTATGGCGAAGGCAAATTAATTAACAAAACTATTAAAGCGCTTACCAAAGATGAGCTCTTTACCATTGCCGGTGATGACAAAAATGAGACGGCATGGTTTGTAATAATAAAATTGCTGGAGGAGAAGTAAGAGTTATAAGTTCTGTAATTCCAGCGAAGCAAGTTTTGCCGCCTTAATAAACTTTTTAATTTTATCTTTGTCTTTTTTTCCGGGAGAGATTTCTACTCCGCTTGAAACATCAACAGCAAGGGGTCTAACAATTTTAATTGCTTCAGCGACATTTTCTGGGGTCAGCCCGCCCGAAAGGATTATGTTCGGATTCAACGCTTTAACCTGAGTGGCAATTTTCCAGTCAAACGTCATACCTGTTCCACCATGGGTTGATTGAGAATAGGTGTCGAGCAACCAGACCATATTCTCATACAGACGACAGGTTTCCGGAGAAAAATCGTTTTTCACCCTGAACGCTTTGATTGCTTTTTCGCCAAATAATCTGCATAACTCGGGCGATTCATTTCCGTGAAACTGGATAAAGTCCAGTTCTACTCTTTCTATAACTTCCCGGGCAAATGTGTAAGTCGGGTCAACAAAAACGCCAACAATGTGAACGAACGGATTTATAAATCTTCGTATCTTTGCAGCTTCTTCAACCGGTATAAACCGCGGGCTTTTTTCGAAGAAAATAAATCCAATCGCATCCGCCCCGGCTTGCACAGCAGCCAACGCGTCTTCCAGATTTGTTATCCCGCAAATTTTAACTTTGACAGGCATTTCAGAAACTATAATTGCCTTTTTTTAAAATGGAATACAAGACTTCTGCGAATGTGTTGAGTTCTTTATCGGTGTTATAAAAATGAGGTGAAACGCGGATGAATTTTCTGCTGGATCTGTCCTGACGAAGGGATGTGATTATATTTGCTTCTGCCAGTGCTTTATGGATTACCGCCATATTCATGCCGGGGATTGTAAAGGATATGATTGCCGACTGGTTTTCCAATCCAGAATTGGGATGAAGGATATCACAATTCAGATTTATAAGGGCTTCAACAATTATGCGGCGTTTTCTTAAGAGTTCGGATGAAATATTTTCAATGCCGATCTCGTTGATGAGGTCGAGCGATGCTTTTAGTCCTGCGAGTAAAATCAAAGGATGGGTTCCGGCTTCGAACTTTCTTGCGTCATCCGGAAAGATAATCTCATCCTGAGCGACAAATCCTGGACATCGCACATTATGCCAGCCAAGCAAAACGGGTCGGATAGATTCCTGAAGTTGTTTGCGGATATAAAGAATTCCAGCACCGCAGGGACCAAGCAACCATTTGTGGGCATCTGCGGCTAAAAAATCAACATGTTCAATGGATGTCGGAAATGCGCCGACTGTCTGAATTCCATCCACGCAAAAAAGAATGCCGCGATTTCTGAGTTCCTGACCTATTTTGCCGATTTCAAGTCGCCATCCGGACAAAAAATGACATGAAGAAAGGGCTACAAGCCGGGTTTTCTCATCAATCTGATTAAGGACGTCTTGAAGTGTTATTTTGCCGGTTTCTGCCGTCTTTAATCTGTTGACTACGACGCCTTTTTCTTTCAGGTTTTCCCAAGGATAGACGTTCGAGGGATAATCATCGTGATAAATTAGAATATTATCCCCTCTGTTTAACTGAACGCCTGCTGCAATTATGCTTAGTGCCACAGAAGTAGAGCCTACAAGGGCGATCTCTTCGGGTCTGGCATTGAGAATGAGAGCGGCAGATTTGCGGATTTCGTAGAGACTGTGGAGTTTAAAGGATTCTTCTTGGTCATCTGTTTGAGCGCAGTTAAGATATCGGGTAATTGCCGCCGCAACCCGTGAGGGCAGGGGACAGACGCCGGCATGGGCAAGAAAAATCTTTTTCTGCGCAACTGGAAATTCACTCTGGCGCAGGTTCTCGTCTGAAAGAATTTTTTGAATCGTCAGTTTCTGAATTTTTGGATAATTTTCCAAATCAAATCAGACTTTTACAGAACTGGATTATAGGCGTTTAGCCAGTTCCTGCGCGCTCAATTCATAGATTTCTTTATGAAGTGACCTGCCATGTGAATCCATAGTTACAACGACAGGGAAATCTTCGACTTCGAATTCCCAGATTGCTTCTGGCGCTCCGAACTTATCCATCATATAAACGCCTTTTACTTTTTTGATGCATTCTGCCAGAACCTGAGCAGCCCCGCCGACGGCATGGAAATAAACGCATCCATATTGACGGCATGCCTCGAGCGTGCGTTCGCCCATACCGCCTTTGCCGATAATACCACGCAGTGAATATTCTTTTATTATCTGCGCCTGATATGGTTCTTCGCGGATTGAAGTGGTCGGACCTGCTGCCATGACTTTCCATTCGCCTTTTTCGTCTTTAATCACAACCGGACCGCAGTGGTAGATGATACCATTATGTAGATTGACTTCAGGTGGCAGTTTGCCGCCTTCATGAAGATATTTATGGACGGCATCGCGTCCGGTGAAAACAGTTCCTGTAATAAGGACTTCATCGCCGACTTTCAGCGAGCGGATTTTTTCTTCTGTAAACGGCGCAATTAATTTAATCATATTTGCTCCTGTTTTTTATTAATAAAGCCATTGTTTAATGTTGAGATTTTCGTCCAGAACAAAGCCCTGTCGTCTAAACGCCCAGCACATGTAACTGATGCTCACAAAGAAAGATGCCGGAACGCGGTTCAACGCGCAAATTTTTACGCCAAGTAGGGTTGTTTTGCCGCCAAATCCCATCGGACCAATCCCAAGTTCATTAGCAGTTTTAAGAATATCCTGCTCAAGGTCGTCGAGTTCCTTAATAGGATTACGGTCGTCCAGTTTTCTTAAAAGTTGTCTTTTGGAAGCCTCGTAGCCGGTTGCCCTGTCGCCGCCGATGCAGACGCCGATAACACCCGGACCGCATCCTTTCCCCTGCGCCTGAAATACGGCATCGAGTATGACTTTCCTGCAACCTTTCAGGTCTCGGTTTGCGTTTAGTTTTTCATAAGGAAGCGAATACTGCGCGCCGACGTTTTCACAACCCCCGCCTTTGAGTATGAGTCGGACGACAACATCAGGCGAGCGGTGTTGATGGAAATGTAAAACAGGAGAGCCGGGACCGAGATTTGTTCCGCTATTTTTCCCTGTGATTGAATCCACGGAATTCTGGCGGAGGTATCCTTTTTCGGTTGCCTCTTTTACTGCAGCTTTTGCGGCTTCTTCGAACTCAATCTGGTCGAAACACTTTGGACAATCCACATAGAACAGAATGCTGCCTGTGTCCTGGCAAATCGGCTGAGATCTTTGTTTAGCCAGAGCGATGTTCTGGTTGATTATTTTCAGAGCAGATTCTGCTATGGTTCCTTTCTTTTCCTGTTCCAAAGCAGAGAGAATTGCTTTATAAACATCCTCGGGAATTTCCGCAGATGTCCGTCTGATAAGTTCAACTAACGAATCTTTTAAGTTGCCCATTTTAAGTCCTCGTTTAATCTTCTAATAAATATAAGATAGCAGATAAAACGGGAGTCTCAAATTTAAAGGTAACTAATTCAGTCTCTTTACGAGCTTTTTGCGGGATTCAAAGACGTGATATTCCGAAAATCCGCATGATTTTGCGAGGTCAATCGCTTTGTCAAAATCCATTGCGACCTCATCCGGCGCATGAGAATCGGAACCGAACGTTATGCCCACACCTTCTTCTTTTGCCATTTTAAGGATTCGCGGGTCAGGGTATATTTGACGGCAGTCTTTTCTTAAGCCGGCAGTGTTAATTTCAATCAATGTGTTTGTCCGGCGCACGGTTTTTAAAAATTCGCGGAACAGGTCTGAACAATCTTTTTCAGGAAAATGCCCAAACTTTTTAGCAAGGTCAACGTGTCCGATAATATCAAAGAGTCCGCTTTCTGCGGCTTTAATCAGGCGTTTTATATAATTTTCCCAGACCTCAGTTACATTGTGTCTGTTCCATTCATCTTTTTTATTTGGATTATCTATGTCCCATTTGTTTTCCACGTAATGAACTGAACCAATTAGATAATCCCATGGATACATACCGGACAATTTCTTAATCCACTCTTCGTAACCTGGGATAAAATCCAGTTCAAGGGCGAGACGAATTGTAATCTGGGGAAACCTTTTGCGGGCTTCGAAGATACTGTTGACATAGGAATTTAGTTCCGAGAATTTCATGCGCCAGTCGTCGAAGTTATCATCAGGCATAGGAGCATGGTCTGAAAACCCGATTTCGGTTAGTCCTCGTTCAATTGCCTTTGCGACATACTCTTCGACTTCACCTACCGCATGCCTGCACAATTTTGTGTGGATATGATAATCTGCCGGCAAAATCATGAATATTAACTATTCAAAAGTGCGTAAAATAGCAAATAAATTTTCAGGGGCGGATTTTGATATTTCGTAGCAGTTTGTCCGCGATTAAATCATCAGCCACAATTATAATGACAGTTGGTTAATTTTTTTGATTGATGAAAAGATAATTCGCAACAAAGGAACAGGCTTAAAAAATGTAGTCCTTTGTATTTTAAGAATATTAGCTGCGAATTGCCCTTTTACACTGAATCAGATTACGTGGTGCTTTCCGTATTGCTTTCGGTATTTTCGAGCGTAGCGAATGGATTATTAACGAAACCTTCCTGCTGTGGTTGTTGTGCATTTTGTTTGGTCTCGTTCGGCTCTTCGCTGGGGGCGTTTTGCTGTTGAGGCTGTGTCGCAAGTTGCTCTTCTTCGTTTGGGTTTTTGGCGCGTTTATTGCGCGGGAGCGGTGTCAGAGTTACCATTATTCCCTTACCGAGCATTGCTGGTTTGGAATCGGGTTTGCCCCATGGACTTAAGGCAGAGACAAATCTGTTAATAACATCAAAACCAATTTCCTTGTGGGCGATCTCGCGTCCGCGGAATTTCAGAACCACGCGGATTTTCATGTCATCACATAGGAAATTGATGGCATGCTGGAGTTTTGTCTGGAAATCGTGCTGGTCGATAGTCGCGCTTAACTGGATTTCCTTTAGTTTACTCGCATGCTGGTGTTTCTTGGTCTCTTTCTCTTTTTTCGCCTGTTCGTACCGAAACTTGCCGTAGTCTATCAGTTTACATACAGGCGGGTTTGCGTTCGGCGCGATCTCTACCAGATCAACGCCGAGCTCGCGCGCCATTGCAAGCGCCTCGTTTAGTGGGAGAATCCCGACCTGTTTGCCATCGGCAGAAATCACCCGAACTTCGCGGGCGCGTATCTTGCCATTAACTCTTACGTATGAATCCTGATTGAACGACTTGTAGTTTGAGGAATTGTTGCTCAAGACTCCTACCTTAGTTGAAGGTTAATACTTATTTTATGTTGTTGTTGTAACCTGTTTAAAACCATTAATTTTATTACCGTATATTCTTTAAGCTAGATTGGACTGCATTGCAAGCGCAAATTTTATTTTTTGCGCTGTTTTTACATGTTATTTTATAAATTTTGTAAAAACTGTCGCTTCCGGTCATCTTTAAACAAATACCGAAAATTTTTACATTGGTAACAACCATATATTCCTGTACTGAACCGGATTTCCGTGGTCTTGAAGTTTTAATACACCGCCACCAGGTGTTGCAGCGGCGCCGCCCTTGCCAATCATGTTGGCAGGTATTTTTACCTTATTATGTATCAGGACACCGTTGTGATAAACTGTGATTGTCGGCGGGTTATTAGGTGTTCCGTCGCCGTCGTTGTACATAATATCATAGGTCTGCCATTCCATAGGAGGCAGGCAGGCGTTGTCGTCCGGCGCCTTCACACTGTATATAGCGCCGCAATCGTTATTTGCCAGAGGATAAATGCCGAAAGAATCGAGTACCTGTACCTCGTACATTGACCAGAGATACACCCCGCTGTTGCCGCGGCCTTGACCTCTTGCCTTTGGCATATAAGGAGTTCTGAATTCAACATGCAATTTAAAGTTCTTGTAATCGCCTTTGAAGAATACGTCGCCACGTCCGACCTCCATAGCATCGCCCTCGACCAGTTTCCATGTAAAGTTTTTAAACTGGTTTGTGTTTTTTCCATCGAAGAGCACGACAGCGTCTTTGGGTGGTTTTTCACCGAGTGTGGAGGATTTTTTAACAACTTTAAGGGCGAGAAAATCCACCGAATTATTCTGGTCTTTCAACTTTCCGCTGAATTTTCCGTCCTGAATCTTTCCGGTTAATTCGATACCTTTATCTGATTTGCCGTTGAAGACTATTGCTATTCCATCGCGTTCGGCTTGCGATTTAACCTTTATGACTGCGAAGTCTTTGTTGTCCTTTCGAAGCAACACAAAGCCGTCGTAAAGACCATCGCCAATTGGTCTGATTTGCGAGGTCAACAAACCGCTATCCTCGCCAAGTTTCCATTTACCCTCGTAAATGCCCATTACTATGTCATCAATATTGTAATATTGCGCTGACACAGTCAGACCTAAAAGACAAAATAACCCAATTATTAGTTTTATCGTTTTCATAGTTATTTAATTTATTTTATAGACGAAATTTTTATAGTCGAGATTCATAATTTAGTCAATCCACTCATCTGAAGGGTCGAAAGGTGGAACTGGGACATTAAGAATTTTAAGTTTACCGATTGCTCGGTGTCTGCAATATGGGGGAATATAGATTGCTGTAAGAGGTTTGACAGGAATTTTTTCGCCGTTGAGTTCAATCCAGCCTTCGCCTTCCAGAATAACGTAAATCTCTGTCATTTTCTTGTGATAATGAGTCGTGGAATCCTGTTTAATATCTACAATATGGACGCTTGCGACAGCCCCGGGCAAATCTGTGAAAGCACGTCTTGCCTCACCGCACGGGCACGTTTGCGGGTTTAGACTCCCGAGTTGTACTACCTGTGGATTCACTTTGATTTATTTTAACAGTGTCCTGAGAAGCTGGTTTAAATTCGCCGTCACCTGTTGCATATTCGAAATACCCAATAACTTCCAGAACCTCGCGTCGTTTAGCATTGCCGACAATGTAATGCGAGGCAGTGTTCAGCAACATTGTCAGAGGAAGTTTCGGTGCATTATTCAGCTTGTCTGAGATAAAAGCCTTTGCGACTGACGCGAATGTATTGTTATTGAGGAAATCGAAAGGTTCAATCGCCGTGAGGCGTTTGCAAAAATCAAGCGCGTCGATAAGTTTCATTGGCTTATCCTGATTTTCCATCCATAACTGACGCGCATTTTCGTAGCCTTTCCCTTCTTTATAGACAACACCCTCCTTCTGGCAAAGTTCGCGGTTGATATCCACTACCTTTTGCCAGTCAAACCCCGATAGCCATTTTAGTTCTTTGTTTAACACTCTGAATTAATAAATCCTTTACAGATTTATGGAATATATTCAATTCAAAAATTTTTACAGCAAAAAGCAAGCCAAATTAATTTAAAAATTTAATTTTTTAATTATTAAAAGGTTCTGTTTTTAAGATGGTTAGCGGTTCAAAACGCCCACAGCATCTTTGATATCTTTAATTCCTTGATTATCAAGGATTTTTCTTAATCCAGTGACTATTGATTTTGCGATACTCGGACCTTCGTAAATCATCCCGGTGTAAACCTGAATCAGCGAAGCGCCTGCTGCTATCTTTTCCCATGCGTCCTGTGGCGTGAAAATCCCGCCGACACCTATAATGGGAAGTTTACCGCCAGTTTTTTTATAGATGAAGCGGATTATTTCTGTGCTACGGTCTTTTAACGGGCGTCCGCTTAAACCGCCTTCTTCTTTATAAATCTTTGAAACATAAGGGTTTGAGCTACTTGGTCTTGTGATAGTAGTGTTGGTGGCAACAATTCCTGCTATGTCGCATTCAAAGCAGATAGCCAACGCTTCTTCTATTGCTTCATAGGATAGGTCAGGCGCAATTTTAACAAGAATTGGTTTTGGGCGTGCAGTTGTTCCAGAATTTCCAGTACTGCTATGTTTTTCTGCAAGGCTTTTATTTGCCGAAGTCAGAGTATGAAGGATTTCTCTCAGGTTTTCTTTGTTTTGGAGGAGGCGAAGGTTCGGTGTATTTGGCGAACTGACGTTTACGACAAAGAAATCGAAAAATTCCCAGAGTTTGCAAAACGTGGTTTCGTAGTCTTTAGGCGCTCCCTGTAGCGGGACTATGCGTGACTTGCCAAGGTTTATGCCAAGCGGGATTTTAGTTTTGAAACCGCTTCTGTTGAACTGCGAGAGTTTAGCGGCAATTTCATCAGCGCCCTTATTATTAAAGCCCATGCGGTTTATAATTGCTTGCTCGGGTATAATTCTGAAGATACGTGGTTTCGGGTTTCCGGGTTGAGCAAGCGCCGTAACAGCCCCCATTTCTGCAAAGCCGAAACCGAGAGCCTCCCAGATTGGAATAGCGTCGCAGTTTTTATCCATGCCTGCTGCAAGACCAACAGGATTCGGGAAGTGGAGTCCGAACAGGTTAACAGGCATTTCATCTGGGGCAAAAATCTTTTTTAATACGCTGCAAACTAACTGGTTCTGCGCGACAATCCCAAGACAGCGGATGGTAAAATCGTGAACTTTCTCCGGGTCGAATCTAAAAAATATCGGTCTGATAATTGATTTATAAAAAATGCCCATTGCCAGTCTTAATTCGAAATAATTTTAAAATCTGATTTCAGGGTATTAAGATTGCGATGTTTTATCAAACCTAAAAAATTGTCGGGCGGTTGCGGATGTTATCTCTGCCAGTTCACTGATCGGACAATTCCTGATTTTAGCGATTGTTTCTGCAGTAATTGCGACATGCGCAGGTTCGCAGCGTTTTCCACGATGGGGTACAGGCGCAAGAAACGGACAATCGGTTTCCACCATCATAGAAGAAAGCGGAGTTAATTTAACCACAGCACGGACATTTTCTGCATTTTTAAAAGTGACTATTCCGGTAAAACTCACGAGCCAGCCATTTTCCAATACGCGTTTCAGGGTTTCTTCGGTGTCGGTAAAACAGTGAAAAACGGCTTTCACTTTGTTTTTGTAGGCTGAGAGCAAATTGAAAGTTTCTTCGACAGAATCGCGCTGGTGAACAATTACATTAAGCCCCAGTTTGGCAGCGACTTCGAGCTGTTGTGTAAAAATTTCGCGTTGTTTCTGGATTATTTTCAAATCCTCATCTTTCAGGGAAGGATTTTCCTTTGAGGGAAGGCGATAAAAATCGAGTCCGGTTTCGCCAATTGCCACAACCTTCCGATGAGTTCCGAGTTTAAGCAATTCATCGGCAATGTTGTCGGGGGCGTCCTGAGCAAAAGACGGATGCCATCCAATTGCCGCAAACACTTGCGGATATTTTTCACTTATTTCAATTGCCCGACGGCTGTTATTCAGATTTGTTCCGACTGTAACAATACGGGAAACTCCGGATTGGATTGCCCGTTCTATCACTTTATCAAGGTCATGATTAAAATCCGGATAATCAAGATGCGCGTGTGTATCGTATAATTCCATAAAAACTGCAATCTATTAAACCAGAAAGAGGTTATAGTCAAGAAATAGCACACTGTTATAGGGAATAGCTTGTGATTGCGGCTTGTCTGACTGCCCGATTAGATTTACAAAAAATAAAAATTTCCACTTGCAAAATTTTAAAAATGTATTTTATATAATATTGAACGGGTGCGCATATGGCGGAATTGGCAGACGCGCTACTTTGAGGTGGTAGTGGGGCAACCCGTGCAGGTTCAAGTCCTGCTATGCGCACCATAATTTATTTTATACTTCTTTCGAGGTTCAGGTGGTGTTAAGAATCCGGTAAAAATTGCTGCATCAGTCTTTTCTGATAAAGATTAGTTTTTTTTGAGGAATATTTGATTATCAGGTGTTTACCGTTCTGTCATTAGTGAGAGAATATTGAGTTTGGGTCACGGAAGTTTTTTATAAATAAAATAAAATACGGATGATTTCGCCATTGTTCCTAATATAATGAATATGTTTTGACTTTGATTTTGTATGGTGTTAATTTGCCTGTGTAACTATTTAATATTATGCCTGAAAGACAAATCCGACCCGAACGAAAGGCTGTGTATTATGCCGGTATGGCAATTACAGTTATAGGTTTTCTGATTTTCTTTTCAATTTTTGTGTCCGCTGCGATTCATTTTGGGGATTTCAGCAATTTCGAAGGGCAAGCCAAATCTGCAGCTTTCCGCGGATTAGCTGGAATGGCAATGGTAATCGTCGGTGGAATTTTAATGGGGATTGGCAGAATGGGAGTTGCTGGTTCCGGAGTTAAATTAGACCCTCAACAGGCTCGAAAAGATGTTGAACCATGGGCGAGGATGAGCGGGGGTGTTCTTAAAGACGCGCTGGACGAGGCAGGTATTAAATTTGGTTCGGACAACGCCGGCAACGATCTTCCGTTTGATGAAAAACTTCGCCGTCTGAATAAATTGCGCGAGGACGGCATTATTAACCACGAAGAATTTGAATATCTGAGGAAAAAGATAATGGAGAGTGTCTGATTGGCTCTGCAAAATTAAACAGTGGTCTTTACGCAAGCAGAGGTCGAAACAGGTTTTGTGGCGTTGATTAGAACCCATCGGTATAAAGCTGAATATTTCTAAAAAACCAACTTATTGGCAGTTAATAAGGACTACATCTTTTGATTCTTTAATGCCCGCTTTTACAAGTAAGCCGGGTAATTTAGCAGGATTCATTAAGTCGAATTTGTTATTTTTGATGTTCACTCCAATGGTTGAACAGACAACGATTGCCGGGGCATAACTTCTGGCTATGTAATTATCAGTAATTTCAATGTTTTTGTGAATGCCAGCTGGGGCTATGTTTTCGTTACCAGCAATTGCTTCGATACATATTGGAATACCACTGCAATCCACAATTGTGTTGCCTGAAATTTTAAGATTGCAGGCTGAGCCTGCTTCAAGCCACCAGTACTCGGGAGCGACAAGGATGGCGGACATCCGATTTCCTTCTAACTTGTTCCCGGTTATTTCGCCATTGCTTGCCTTAATGAGAATCCCGCGCGAACGGTTAAATCCAAAATTGCAGTTTTTTACGGCAAAACCGTTTCCGACTCTATTTTGGGAGCAGATTACGCTTCCGCGGGGAAGATTAACTTCACGGTCGAGGGTTATTATATAAGCCTTTGTAAGAGCGCCTCTGGCATTTTTCAGGTTTTCGTTCATTCTCTGTTTCTTCAAAAAACTGAGTTCATCGTCTTTAATTGAACCATCTGGTTCGACAGAGAGGGCTTTTGCGTCTGGCAGACGCGTGCCATCGTATGAGACCAGTTCGACAAGATCGCCGGGCTGAATGTTCATATTATGTTTTGCCAGAATTCGGAGTTTGTTCCGATACGATTCTGTTATCAGATGATAATCGCCACAGATGTTTATGGCATCGTCTCCCATATACCGCGCAGAACATTCTATGTATGATGGACCTTTGACCGCATGTTTGCTGTGGTAAGCATCTGCATTTAAGGAACGGAGTCGTGGTTCAGTTCTTTTTACAATATCAGTGTCTGCAGGGCGGCGGTCTATTTTGCAACGGTAGTATATGTTTCCATCGCAATTATTTTCTAAAAACCCGAAACAATTGGAAGCATAAAGGACAATATCTTCGAGACGGATGTTTGAACTGTCGTTGCATTCGACGGCGTGCGGGATGCTACCGCCCGGCGCGTATTCAGAGCCAATTACGATAAAATCTCCTGTCTGTTCAGGGTCGGTAATCTTTGCGCTGGGAATATGAACCGCAATGTGACGCGGGTCAGTAACTTCAATTTTTTCGGGATATCGGTCATCACAACGCAACGTTCGGGTATCGGGTCTGAAGATTTCGTATTTAAAATTGCGCACAGTTTCTGCTGTCGGATAGCCATCAAATAATTCAATATAATGGATTTTTTTGTCGGGTGAAAAACCGGTTATTTTACCCTGAGTAAACGGCAGAGGGTCGTAATCAATCACAAGCCCGATAATTGTAAGGTTTGTGCATCTGGTGATTGTAATTGCGCGGGTCGTTTCGAGGCATATCATCTCAACGCCATTTGCGATGATTTCAATGTCTTTCAAATTTTTAAGAACAAGATGCTGGCGGTTTTTTGGTTTAACCTTGTAGCGTCCGGGCGGAATTATAATTCTCTTTTTTCCCGCCTGTATTTCCGAATCTATAAAACTCTGGATATCGAAGAGCGATGACTCTGCCGCATCAAGCAAAATGCAGCCGAAAAGCAGAACCGTTAATATAATATTAAAAAAATTCATACTCTGATTATCCGGATGCAATTATCAGGAATTTCCCGATATGTTGCCAGAATTTTTGAATGAAGTATGGGTATTCTGCAAAATCAGACAAGCCTGGCGGTTTGTAAAAAAAATAATTCAAAAACCGGCAAATTAGCGGGCTGTTGAAAAAAGATTTTTCAAGGCGACTTACGGAGCGAATTATTTTATTTGTCCACTTTCTTTATATGCAGATTGTCGAGGTAAAAGACAGTGTCTTCTGCGGCAGTGCTGGAAAAGCCGAGCCAGTGAAGTTCATTGAATTTTGTTCCTATAAACTCAAGTTTATCGAATGTTAAAAGATTCGAACCGGGCACTGTAACTGTGAGTGAAAATATGTTTGGATTATTTTTCCCTAACTGCGCTTTAATCTTTATGTTCACCCAAGTTTTCAGCGGTATCCTGCATAGTGGTTTGCCTTTATGCCTTACATTTCCGGCAGAATCAATGGATATGCTTGGACCTATGCAATCCGGATATGGACGGTCGTCGCGCCATTCGGTAAAGAGTTCATTGCGGTCTGTCAGGTAGATGTCGAAGGATTGTTCAATAGTTCCTTGTGTAAAGTGCGGAGAATAGAAAAAGTGCGGTTGCCATGATGGCTTCAGGATTTTTGAATCCACTATTTTGAGCGATTTTTTACCGGAAGCGGCTAATTCGTCAGTAACTGAAATTGACGCCCCCTGTTCGGTGCCGCTCACTGTCATATTTTCTGGGATGTCGCCGGGATTTAGATTTTCAAAATCTTCAATAATATCTTTCGCAATCGGTTTTGGAGGCGACGGGGGCAATTTTGTTTTTGGGTAATTGAACTTTGACGGTTCGCGACGCCAGGCGCTGTCGCCAACCAAGCCAATATTAGTAGTGTCGATAGGTTTGAAACCAAGTTTGAATGCAGGCGATGTCGGTTTAAGCGAGAAGTCTTCATTAAATGGGTCTTTAAACTGGGGGTCAGCAATCAGCGAATGTTTATCCATTCCGTAGGATTGCCATTCTTCGAAGTCGAGCCTGAAAAATCTGATATTATCCGCGCCATCTTTGTGCCAGTAGATATTATAATCCCAGATTCCCAACGATTCTTTTGCTGACACTCTTTGCTGAAAAGATGCCTCTCCGTGCCTGATAAAGAGTTCTCCGCGGTCGTAGAAAATGATGTTGTTTGTGAAGATATTGAAACGCTTTTCGAAGAATGGCCAGATTTGGTGGGTTACTGACAGCGCGAAAATGTTATTTCTGATAATATGTTCATGTCCGCCGTTGTTATACATAAGCCCGCCGCTGCGGGTGTAATAGACAATATTGCTTTCGACAAGATAATTGCCGCAGGTTGCATCGAGGTAAATCCCCCAGCCAAAGTCCGGCTTTTCGTATGGCCAGATATCGTGAATGAGATTGTTGCGGATTACACTGCCGGGTGAGACCCCAAGCGTATAGATACCTCCGGCATCGCTCATAATACCATTAACAAGATGGTGAATATGGTTAAACTGGATAATATTGTGATGTGTGCGATTTAGGGCGTCGTTCCAGTTCCATCCGACTGAAATTCCAGTATAAGTCATTTTGTGGATTTCGTTATTTGAAATTAAGTTTGAACTGCTCTGGGCAACCCAGATTCCGACTCCGCCGGTGAATATGTGTCCTCCGTCATAGATGTGGTTATTGTAAACTATATTTGATGTGGATTCGTCGCGGTCGTCTTTTGCCATATTACATTCGCCAATGCGGACGCCACCTGCGCCAAGGTCAAAAATTCTCGTTTGTTCAATCCGGCAATTGCGACATCCCCGTCTGAACCAGATTGCATAGCCGCCTGTGTGGGCAATCTCACATTTTTCAAAAACGCAATTTATTGCGCCATCGGCAATAATGGCGCAGGGAGATTCCACAGCCGCTTGTGTGCTGCTGTTCCCTTCAGGAAGGCGCTGCCAGTCGGCATGATGAAATTTTATATTTCTGAAGACAATATTTGAAACGCAGGCATTCTTTGACGCCTCTCCTTTAATCCGGACTAATTCAATCAGGCGTGGCGCGATGGCTTCAATATTATCAGGGGTTTCTCCGTTAAGAGGCATGTAATAAAGGTTTCCGCTCTGACGGTCAAGATACCACTCGCCGGGAGTATCAAGCGCTTCAAATACGTTATCTACGATGTAACGTTGGTTTTTCTCCCAGTATCCGATCGTCCACCATTCCTTTAACGGCGCTGAAAATTCGACAAGGTTTGATTCCAGATTCACGGATTTTATCGGATGAATTGAATTTTCCCACGAATGGAAAAGAATGATGTTTGCGTCGTTGAGGTTTTTCCACTGTTGAATATCGCCTGATTTAAAAAAGAATGCGTCGCGATTGCGTTCGGTTTCTTTTCCTGAAGCGTCGCGTGTTTTTGCATAACCTACAATTCTGAACCAGCCTGTATTTGGCGAGCGCGCGCGAATGCGTCTTTCGCCGTTCACAAAGAGTTGATTAAACCAGAGTTTGCCAGAAGAGACTTCAGGGATTTGCGCCACCAGCAGTCCGTTGTCGGATTTCTTCCAGTTTGAGACTTTAATTCCGCCGCTAACTATGACATGCTCGTTATTAAATGCTTCGTAGGTGATTTTAAAACCGTCAGAGCCGCTGTCAGCAGGTTCAAGTTCAAAGGTGTCTTTAAGAAAATAAATTCCGCCACGAATATAAATTGTTACATCGTTGTTAAGCCTGCCTTGTTTTTCCTTGATTGCGCGTATTCTGTTGCGCGCTTCAGAGAGTGTTGCGAGCGGTCCGTCACTCTTTTGAGGATTTGGTTCGGCTATCGAACCAGACCAACTATCGTTCCCGGATGGCGAAACGTATAGAACAATCCTTTCCGTGGCTGCGAAAAGAGAGGATGCCAGCAAAAATACAATTCCCAATACTGTTAGCTGAATGTGTTTCATAATCTTTTTTGTAGCATAACGGCGGAAAAGTAGTAACACCTTTTTAGCCTGTTTTCAGAGGAAAGAAATGATGAAGATTTTTAAACTTCAGAATCGCTAAGATAAGTTATTTCTTTCTTTTCAATACAAGTTCATCTTTGAATGCATCTGTTTCCACGTTCTGAAGAATAAAATCCTGCAACTCATAAGTGGATGCGGTCAGAAGAATATCGTTATCACTCTCTTTACCAAAACGCAGGTGTTGAATGGCTTTTGGATTTTCTTTAAGTTTTCCTGACAACCAATCAAGATTAAACCAGCGGAGTTTCAACTCGTCTCCGATAGAATCAACACGCATAAAAGTATGGACAGGCCAGAGGTGAAACAATCCGAAATAGTTTAGTTTTTCGCCGATATCTTTTCCGGAGTCATCCTCGAAACTTACAACGAAAATATCCAGAAATTTCCGGCTCCCGAGTTTAACAAGGTGAACTTCGAAAATTGCTCGATTAGTGTGTTTATCGGTGTGTATGAGTTTGTAAGATTTACCTTCTCCTTTCTGAAATTCCCATTTTTCTTTATTGCCATTATCTGGTTCCCAGACACCAATCAGGGCGGGGTCGAAAATAACGTCTTTTTCGGTATAAAGTGGATTCAGCGAACGCACAAGACATCCTGTGGCAAATACGACAATCAGAAGTGGAATCAGAATTAATGGTTTCTTTTTCATAAGGATATTATACTATAAAAAAAGTCAGGGTATAGCGGAAAATTATTTCCGCGTTCTTAATAGATGAATTGAAATAACGAATATGAAAAAACTTACAGTCATTCTTATATTGGGTTTGATATTATTCTTTTTTAAAACCTTCTCTTTACAAGGCGCAGAGACAGGAGAGACATCAGTACAGCCAGCTACAGTTAAAATAAAGGTAAGGGCAAATTCTGACGAGGGTAGTGTAACTCCAATCTGGCGGTTTTTCGGATATGACGAACCGAACTATTCCTATATGGAGGAGGGGAGCAAGATGCTGGACGAACTTGCAAAGTTAAAGCCGCAGCCTGTTCAGATTCGGACTCATCATTTACTCACAAGCGGGGATGGGACGCCATGGCTGAAATGGGGAAGCACAGGTGTGTATGATGAAGACAATGACGGTAAACCGATTTATAATTGGGTAATTCTCGACCGCATTTTCGATTCATTTATAAACCGCGGATTAAAGCCGTTTGTGGAGATTGGTTTCATGCCAAAGGCTCTCTCTGTTAAACCAGAGCCTTATACAAATCCGGTCGTAACAAACGGACCGCCGGTGGACGCAGTCGGGCGTGGTTGGGCTTATCCGCCAAAGGACTACAATAAATGGGCTGCACTGATTGAAGCATGGGTGCGGCATTGTGTTGAAAAGTATGGACGCGATGAAGTCGCAAGCTGGTTGTGGGAACTATGGAATGAACCCAACATTGCTTACTGGAAGGGAACGCCTGAAGAGTATTATAAATTATATGACTACACCGCGTATGCAGTAAAAAAGGTTTTACCCGAGGCGCGGATTGGCGGACCTCATACCGCAGGCACACAGGGCGGGGCGGAAAGATTTCTACGCGGATTTATTGAACATTGTCTGCGTGGCACAAATTACGCCACAGGTAAGGTGGGAACACCGCTTGATTTTGTTGCCTTCCATGCAAAAGGGGGAACAGAGTTTATCAATGGTTATGTCAGGATGAACCATGGGAATCACCTGAGGATTGTTGATAACGGTTTCCGTATTGTGAAATCGTATCCGGAGTTAAAAGATAAACCGATTATCATCGGGGAGTCTGACCCTGACGGTTGCGCAGCGTGTTCGGCTCGGTTTTTCCCACAGAACAATTACCGGAACGGTTCCCAGTACGCAAGTTACACTGCTGCAACATTTATGAGGAAGATTTTACTCGCAAAGCGGCATGGAGTAAATCTTTACGGCGCAGTAACATGGGCATTTGTATTTGAGAACCAGCCGTGGTTTGATGGATTCCGTGTTTTATCCACACGTGGAGTTCCTTTGCCGGTATTTAACACTTTCAGAATGTTCAGCATGTTGGGGGAAAGACAGCTTGAGGTCGAGAGTCTTTCATCAACGCGACTTTATGACATCATGGCGCGAAGCGTTCGCGGTGAAACGCCGGATGTTGACGCCTTTGCCACACGCAGTTCAAACTCCATACAGGTTTTAATCTGGCATTATCATGACAGCGGAGCTCCGGGAACAGCAGTGAATGTTGAACTGACCATTGATCAGATTCAACCGAGGTCCGGAAAAGCAAAGATTGAGCATTACAGGATTGATGACGACCACAGCAATGCATATACCGTCTGGAAAAAATTGGGTTCACCGCAAAATCCTTCTGAAGAGCTAATTAAAAAACTTAAAGAGGCATCGGAATTGACTCTATTAACGCCGGTCAGCGAGGTTAATTATACCGATGGACAATACACCTTGAAATTTTCAATGCCGAGACAAGCGGTTTCATTAGTCATTTTGCGCCTGTGAGGGTTAAAACAGGCGTTTTCGGGAATTTTGCTAATTTTTTTAAATACTGCGTGTCAAATAATAAATAGTGTATTAATATGTTTTAAAATTAAACTCTGTTCCGTGAGATTTAGAGAGGTGTTTTGTCTAATAAAGACAAAATAGGAAAATATGAATAAAAGAAATTTAACGCTCGCCTGTGCCATCACATTATTTCTAACAATTCTTTCTTTGAATTCTGCGACTTATTATGTCTGGACTGGCAGTACCTATAACGGTCCCGGGACGAACTGGACGACGGCGTTCAGGACTATTCAGCAGGCTGTGGATGTTGCATCGCCCGGTGATACCGTTCTTGTTACAAATGGAGTTTATGAGAGCGGAAGCATAGCAGTTTCGGGAGGAAGTAGTCTTAATCGTGTAATAATAGTCAAGAATATAACTGTCCGCAGCGTGAATGGTCCGGAGGTGACAATTATAAAGGGACAGGGTCCGGTGGGTTCTTCTGCAGTGAGGTGTGTTTATATGACCGCAGGGATACTTGCAGGATTTACTATTACAAATGGTTTTTCGAGGAGTTCAGGTATGGATTTCTACATTGATTACATGGGCGGTGGTATAAATGCGTATAACAGCACCAATGCTGTAATATCAAATTGTGTGATTACCGGTTGTTCTTCCTATTACTATGGCGGTGGTGTAATCGGCGGAAAACTTTATAACTGCATAATAAGAAGTAATGCGACAATGTACGGGGGCGGTGTTGCGTGGTCAGACTTATACAACTGCGCAGTTCTTGAAAACCGCGCAACCCAATATGGCGGAGGCGCTTATAACGCAACGCTTTACAACTGCACTGTTGTGAACAACACAGCCATAAGAGGGGGTGGTGTGTCTTATTGCGAAGTTTTTAACAGCATAGTCTATTATAATCAGGCATCATCATCGGGTAATAATGTTTATGGTGGTACTTGTTATTATACCTGTACGACGCCCAAAGAATATGGAACGGGGAATATTGACGCAGACCCGCAATTAATTTCAGATTACCGGATAACACTTGCTTCGCCTTGTCGGGGAGCAGGTTCAACAAATTATGTGAATGGAGTGGATATTGATGGAGAGCCGTATGAAAAACCGCCATCAATGGGTTGCGACGAACCAGTCCCGGGGAGTTTGACAGGGAATTTGTCTGTATCAATAAAAGTGCCGGCAACTGTTGTTGTTCAATCTTCTTTGGAAATGCCGCTCAAGGGAATCATTTATGGCAAGGTATCATCAAATCGCTGGGATTTTGGCGATGGCGAGTTTGCGTATAATACAATGTACACTACCCATAAATGGGATACGACGGGACTGGTTTCCGTGGTATTGACTGCGTACAATGATAGTAATCCTGATGGTATTTCTGCTACAACATCAGTTCGGGTTGTATCGATTGAGGAGGGTACATGTTATGTGTGGAAGGATTCTCCGGTTCAGAAAACACCGTATCGTTCGTGGAACGAGGCATCGCACTCTCTTCAATTGGCTGTGGAGGCATGCAGATATTGGGGCGGACGGGTTCTGGTTACAAACGGGGTTTATGACATAGGAGGCAGAACAACACCCGGGGGCAGTTGTTACAATCGTGTTGTGATAACGAATAATATTGTTGTTCAGAGTGTGAATGGACCCGAAGTAACTATAATCACCGGACAAGGTCCAATCGGTTCATCTTCTGTGCGGGGGGTTTTCATGACGGATGGCAAGTTAATCGGGTTTACAATCTCGAATGGATTTACGCGCAATAGTGGTAATGAGATTCAGGATTTATCCGGCGGCGGTATATGTGTTTACGGAAACAATAACGTCGTTATAAGCAATTGTATCATTACCGGAAATGGTGCATTTAACTATGGCGGTGGTGTTTATGGAGGGAATTTGTATAATTGCATAATTTCAAATAATACCGGTTCGGTTGGCGGTGGGATAGCCGAATCTACCTGTTACAATTCCGCCATTTGTGGAAACAACGGAGAATGGGGCGGTGGCGCCTATGATGGAGTGTTTTATAATTGTACAATAACACGAAACAAGGCATCAAATACCGCTGGAGGAGTTTATTCAGGCGTTCTTTATAATTGCATAATATGGGATAATGTTATTGGCAGTGAAGTGAGCAACATGGAGTATGGGACCTGCGAATACACATGCACCACGCCATTGACTTACGGAACAGGTAATATAGATGCGAACCCGAGGCTTTTATCAGACTACCGGATTGCCCCCACTTCGCCATGTATTGCAGCAGGTTCGACTAATTATGTGTCCGGTGTTGATGTGGATGGTGAACTATGGCAGATGCCGCCGCCGATGGGTTGCGACCAGCCTGTACCGGAAAATCTTACTGGGGAAATAAAGGTAGGAATTTCTATGCCTGCCACAACTGTTGTTCAGTCATCAATTCCGTTGCCGATAACCGGGATAATTTCCGGCAAAGTCGCTTCCAACAGATGGGATTTTGGGAACGGAGAATTTGAGGAAAATACGCTTACCGTTTCGCATGTATGGACAAACACAGGGACATTTCCAGTAATTCTGACTGCATACAACAGGGATAATCCTGGCGGGGTTTCCGCGACGGCTTTGGTTCGTGTAGTAACAGTGGATGAGGCGTCTACTCTGGTATGGGCTAACTCTCCGAACCCGAGACCCCCATATAAGACATGGATGGAGGCAGCAAGGACAATTCAGGCTGCAATTGATGCCCAGAATATATGGGGCGGCATAGTTCTTGTAACAAATGGCATATATGACTCTGGTTCAAGGGCTATTGGTTCCTCGCTGAATCGTGTTGTTATAACAAACAATATAATCGTCAGGAGCGTTAATGGTCCTGAAGTAACAATTATAAAAGGGCAGGGACCAATTGGCAGTTCAGCTGTAAGGTGTGTTTATATTAAATCCGGCAGGCTTGAAGGCTTTACACTTACTAATGGTTTTACAAGAGATGGGGGTGATTACTATCTTGATATGTTTGGCGGTGGCGCTAATGGCTACCCAGGCAAGAATGGCGTTTTGAGCAATTGTATTATAACTGGTTGTTCAGCATATTACGGGGGTGGTGGGGCTGGCTGGTGCGTATTATATAACTGCACTGTTACTAATAATAATGGCAATTACTATGGTGGAGGAATTTACGAGTCAGTCATCTTTAACTCAGTTGTGCGTGGCAATACATCCTATTATGGCGGTGGTGCTTATGAATCGACAATTTACAACAGCATTATAGAAGAGAATGCTGCTGATTCTGTGGGCGGAGGTCTTTATTATTCCCAGTGTTTTAATTCCGAAATAAAATATAATAAATCTTTAACCGGTGGGGGAATGTATAACGGCACTTCGTCGAACTGTGTACTTTTTGCGAATTCGGCTGGGAACGGAGGCGGCGCTTATTACGGAACCCTGTATAACTGTATTTTAAGAGAAAATACAGCAATCATGGGAGCGGGCGCTTACGGGGGGAGTCTTTATGATTGCATCATTGCCGGCAATATTGCTTCCACAAATGGTGGTGGTGTTTATTACGGCAATTTACAAAGGTGCATAATTACCAATAATGTTGCAGAAAGCGGCGGAGGAACTTATTACACGACATTGAAAGATTGTCTGATTGCCGGTAACTATGCCGAACTAGATTGCGGCGGTGCTTTTTACGGTAATCTTTACAACTGCATTATAAGCAACAACGTGGCTGAGTACGCAGGGGGTGTGGGTGGTGCTACATTGATGAACTGTTTAATTGTAAAGAATACGGCAATAAGCGATGGAGGAGGGGCGAACACTGCTCAGTTGATTAATTGCACGATTAGCTACAACAAGGCTTTATCGGGCGGTGGCGCAGTAAATTGCGATTTGATAAATTGTATTTGTTATTTCAATGAAGCTGAAGACGACCCGGATGTAAGCGATTGCAGGTGTCTTTATACATGCGCAAAACCACTTCAGCAAGGTGATGGAAATATTGATTCTGACCCGAGATTCATAGAACCGTTCAGCGGGGATTACCGTCTTGATTCTTCATCGCCATGTATTGACGCAGGAACAAATGTGTCTTCGCTAATTTATACAACAGACCTTGCCGGGAATCCGAGGATTGTCGGAAAAGGTGTGGATATGGGCGCCTACGAATATGTTGCGCCGCCAACTCTTGATTCCGACGGAGACGGCTTGCCGGATTGGTGGGAGAATCAATACTGTGGTAATCCTACCGGTATGAATCCTGAAGCCGATGACGATGGCGATGGAATGGACAATATGAGTGAATATATTGCAGGCACTAACCCCCGCGATCCTTCAAGTTTACTAAGAATTTTAGAGATTTCTTACAAAACCGGTGGAACCCAAAACGGTTACGAAATTAAGTGGCAAAGCGTAAGCGGTCGTTATTATGACGTAGAATGGAGTTGGTCGCCGGGGAATTTCTCGGTTCTGGTAACGAATTTGCCTGCAACGCCACCTGTGAATACATACACGGACGTTTCACGGCAAATCGGGAATAAAAAGTTTTACAGGATAAAGATAAGGACAAATCCGGTCAGATAATCATACGGGCGGATTCAGTTATTTGCCCGTAAATCGTTTAAGTGCGATGCAGGCATTGTGTCCACCGAAACCGAAAGAGTTGTTTAAAACGGCGTTTATCTTCATTTCCCGCGGTTTGTTCGGGACGTAGTCAAGGTCGCACTCGGGGTCAGGATTATCAAGGTTAATGGTTGGTGGGGCAATGTTATTTTCTATCGCTTTGGCGCAGATTACTAATTCCACAGCGCCGGCGGCTCCAAGCATATGACCAGTGGCGCCTTTTGTTGAACTGACAGCAAGTTTTTTTGCGTGTTCTTTGAAGAGGAGTTTGATTGCTTTTGTTTCGGCGATGTCACCTAACGGAGTGCTTGTGCCGTGAGCATTGATATAATCGACATCTTCTGGGTTTAATCCTGCGTGTTTAAGAGCCATCGCCATGCATCTTGCGGCGCCTCTGCCTTCGGGGTCAGGCGCAGTCATGTGGTTTGCGTCGCCTGTGTTTCCGTATCCTGCGACTTCCGCATAAATTTTTGCGCCTCTGGCAAGGGCATGTTCAAGTTCTTCGAGAATAACTATACCAGCGCCTTCGCTCATAACGAATCCATCTCTGTCGCGGTCGAACGGACGCGAGGCGCGTTTTGGTTCATCATTTCTTGTGCTTAACGCCCTCATTGCGCAGAAGCCGCCCATACCGAACGGAGTGATTGTGGCTTCGGCTCCGCCTGCAATCATTACATCGGCATCGCCCATTTTAATTGTCCGCCATGCTTCGCCGATAGCGTGAGATGACGTGGCGCAAGCTGTGCATGTTGCCATGTTAGGACCGCGAAGTTTGTAATACATTGAAACAAGTCCCGATGCCATGTTCAGGATGAGCATCGGGATGACAAAGGGCGACATTTTGTTTGGTCCTTTCTGAAGGAGCACTGTATGTTGCTCTTCAGTTGTAGCAAGACCACCTATGCCTGAACCGATGAACACGCCTATTGCATCTGGGTTTTCTTTACTTAGATCGAGTCCGCTGTCTTTAATAGCGTGATGGGCGGCATAGATGGCAAACTGCGAGAAACGGTCTGTACGACGAAGCTCTTTTGGATTGGGGAAAGCCGGTGTCGGGTCAAAATTTTTCACTTCTCCTGCAATCTGGGAATCATAACCAGTTGGATCCCACGCGCTGATACGGTCAATCCCGCATTTGCACTGGAGCAGATTGTCCCACATCTCGGCAACAGAGTTGCCAAGAGGGGTCACAACACCAATACCTGTAATTACGACCCTTCTATCTTTCCAGCCTTCTCCCATAAAATTAAAAGGGCAGCATGGCTGTATGTTAAATCAAGCCTGAGCTGCCCATAAACTGATTGTGTTATTACTTTTTGCAGTTTTCTTCGATGTATTTGATTACATCGCCTACGCTTTGGAGTTTTTCGGCTTCTTCATCTGGAATTTCGCTTCCGAATTCCTCCTCGAGCGCCATCACGAGCTCGACGGTGTCGAGCGAGTCTGCGCCAAGGTCTTCGATGAACTTAGCCTCTGGTGTAACCTGTTCGGGTTTAACACCGAGTTGTTCCACAATTATCTCTTTTACTCTCTGTTCAATAGTTTTTTCTGCCATGGGTTTCTCCGTTTGTTTTAGCGTGTTATTTAAATGCCATTTTTTAAAAATCCGTCAAGACCTAATTTTTATTTTTTAAATATTCCCGCCTGACGGCAAGGATTATTTATAATCGCGCCATTGAATAAGTCAACGGCTCGGAATAAATTTTTTTACATTGCCATTCCGCCGTCAACAGCAAGAACCTGACCTGTTACATAACGAGCGCCCGGGCTTGCAAAGAACAGAGCCGCATTGGCGACGTCTTCTGGTTGTCCAAGAGTTCCCAGCGGGATTTGTTTTAACAGTTGCTGGCGGATTTCTTCGCCCAGACTTGCTGTCATTGCTGTTTCGATGAATCCTGGGGCAATAGCGTTAGCAGTGATGCCCCGTGAGGCAAGTTCACGCGCAACGCATTTTGTGAACCCAATAACGCCTGCCTTACTGGCGCCATAATTGCACTGTCCGGCGTTACCCATGAGTCCAATCACGGACGCAATATTTATAATTCTGCCGGAGCGTTGTTTTAAAAATGCGCGGCAAAAGGCTTTCGTTACGAGGAATGTGCCTTTAAGGTTGATGTCAAGCACTGCATCCCAGTCAGCTTCGCTCATCCGCATAAGCAGATTATCGCGTGTGATACCTGCATTGTTCACAAGGATGTCGATTCTGCCGGTGGTTTCGAGGATTTTAGCGGCTGTGGATTCGACCATTGCCGCATCGGCAACGTTGCACTCAAAAATCCACGCCTTTCTGCCGAGTTCCTTTACTTTCTGGGCAGTTTGTTCGGCAAATTCTGTTTTAAGTTCAATACAAACGATGTCGGCGCCTTCGGATGCGAACTTAATCGCGATTGCCTGTCCGATTCCGCGTCCAGCGCCGGTTATTACCGCTATTTGGTCTTTTAACAAACTCATAATGTTTAAAATTTTCTCCACTTAAATTGCCTGATTGTCAACACAAGATTTTAATTTTTATTGTAAAAAATTTGAGACAGATAAAATTCTTTGATTGATTTTTAACGTATTACCTTTAAATTTAAAACCATAAAATTCAGATTAATTAAGCGGATTTCTTATGGAAAAGAAAGTTCTGACAATCATTTTTCCCGGTTTCGAAGAGATTGAGTTTGTGGCGCCGGTGGATATAATGCGCCGGGCAGGCATCAAAGTTGTGATTGCTTCGTTGAACAATGAAAAACTTGTAACCGGTCGTTCTAATTTAACTATTCAGGCAGAGACTGGTATCGATGGGGTGGAAGCGGATGGGTTTGACCTTTTCTTCTTACCCGGTGGTCCGGGCGTCCGTGATATCAGGAAAAATGAAAAGTTGATTGGTTTAGTTAGGAAATTTTCCGGCTCCGGGAAATACGTAGCTGCCATTTGCGCAGCTCCACTGGTTTTTCACGACGCAGGGATATTGAACGGTATTCAGCATACAGCCCACTTTAGCACATACAATGAGCTGACAAGCGCAATTAAGGATAAGAAAGTTGTTGAGGATAAAAAGGTTATAACGTCTCAGGGGGCAGGAACAGCCATTGAACTTGGGCTGTATATTGTCAAGGTTTTATGCGGTGAGGAAAAATCGCGGGAAGTTGCAAAGGCGATAATGTTCTAAATTCATTTATTTAAAATTTTTATCCCGGCAAATTTATATGAGATTTATAGGGAGCATAATAGAGAAACTTCAGAGACATCCAAAAAGGATTGTTTTTCCCGAAGGCACAGAACCGAGGGTTCTTCAGGCAGCCCGACAGTATCATGCTTTAAGGCTTGGCGCGCCGATTCTTTTGGGAAACAGGACAAAAATTAAAGAAATTGCTGCCGAATTAAATGTTCCGCTCGACGGCATAAGGATAATTAATCCGGCAGAGAGCGAAGACCTTGATAATTTTGCAAGGAGATTCGAGGCAATCAGAAAATCAAAGGGACTTCAGTTCGAAGAGGCGCGACAGGCAATGTTGAATCCGAATTATTTCGGGGCTATGATGGTGGCAATGCATCAGGCTGATGGTATTGTTTCCGGGGTCAAAGATACAGCGCCAAGCGTTTTAAGACCGTTCTTTCAGGTAATAAAACCAGCGCCCGGAATACAAACGGCTTCCAGTTGCATGGTTATGGAGGTTCCGGATTCTCAATACGGCGAGCAAGGGGTGTTTCTGATGGCGGATTGCGATGTAATCCCGCAGCCAACCGTGGAGCAGCTTGCAAACACTGCTGTTTTAACCGCGCAGCTTGCCCATCGGCTTCTTGGCAAGAGACCTAGGGTTGCTTTTCTTTCTTTTTCCACAAAGGGTAGTTCTTCGCATCCGGAGGCAGTGAAGATGCAGGCGGCATGCGCACTGGCGCAACAGAAGGCTAAAGAGAAAAAATTTGAAGCAGATTTCGAAGGAGAGTTACAAGCAGACGTTGCGATTGTGCCGGAGATCGGCGGACGCGAATTTCAGCATAACCCGGTTGCGGGAAAGGCTAATGTTCTAATTTTCCCTGATTTGAATTCTGCGAGTATTTCGAGCCGGCTTGTTCAGCATCTGGCAAAGGCAAATGCCTACGGACAGATTCTACTTGGTATGGACAGGCCGGCGGCAGATGTTGCTCGTGGGGCAAACGCGCATGAAGTTCTTGGTGTGGCGGCGATCGTAGGGGTTCAGGCAATTGAATATCATTATCTATTCCCTGATGCAGGATTAAAATTACCCGGAGAAGATATTATCTGACGGGTTGATTTTTTAGAAAATTTGAACGGTTTTGAATCGGATTTATAGTGTAAAGTACTTCCTTTAAGTAAAAGGAAATTGTCAATAGATGTTTCCGAGAAAATAATCTGTTTCAGAACAAGGATAGAGCCTTAAAAATGATAATTTCACGGTAAGTCCGGAATGTTTTATTTTTTAGAACAGGACTGTAAGGGCAATTGTACCGTAATTTGAATCGTGAAGTTGTCTATCAAATTCTTTACCTGTTGCCACGTAAGAAGCTGTAATCTGAATAGCGCCAAAATAGATGGTTACGCCGGCTTCGCCAATAGGAACAAAGTGGTTAATGTCAACGCCAGGGCTATCTCTGAACGAATTACCTTCTAACTGAAGGTCGCGCGCTACTATACGCATACCGACATCGCCGAAGAAATAGAACCCGAATTTCCGTAAACGGGATTTTTCTGTGTATTTGGGAAGTGTCAGGTTCCCCATACCTCTTAATATTGTTGTTCCGAATTCGTCAGGGATATGCCAGCCAATCCGCGTCTGCAATCCAAGTTGTAACTGGTCAAGGACATTACCAGCCATGATGCCGCCAATCGGGATTAAGTCCGATGAAATACCATCTTCGGTTGTGAAGAGATTGTATTTATAGCGATATTCATAGACTAAATTAAAGATTGGTTCTGTGTGGAGCTGATGGGACCATCCTTTGGGGAGACTTGAACCGATAATTCTGTGCCACCAGATTTGGGTTTCTTTTGCCAGTGAAGGTGGTCCGACAACACCAGTAACAAATTTTAAGCCATGGAAATTGTTTCCTTTACGAATCTGGGTTGCTAAACCGGCATATAGTAAACCTGAGTATGGTCTGTCCAGAGGGTCAGGTTCTTCAAGGTCTTTATTAGCGGGCGTATTTATAATCTGACCAAGCTCATAACTGTGATAATATTCAACATCTTCGGCGCCTAACCAATCCCAGATTTTTCCGAAAAGCCCTCTCCCGCGTCTTGCGAGAGATAACGAAATACCGTTTGAATAATTTTCATCTGTTCCGGCTACTACATCATTTTCCCATCTAAGGGTAATTGCAGTATTTGGGTTTTCTGAATCACGATCTTTTTTTGCAAGTTCAAGGGCATTTGTGGCGACACCTGTTGCGCATATCCCCACCTGTATCGCCATAAAAAACCCAAGTCCCAAAGCGATTAATTTCTTAATCATTTAAAAATAGATTATTATTACAATTAATTTATTGTCAAAGAAAAATTTACCCACTCTCCCCAAAGAGTGGGTTCTTGTTGATTTAATCCTCCAATATCCCGGTGGATAACTAAAGTTGTTTTTTAACTATATTTTAGAGGATGTATTTGTTGTAAATTTTTGACGTTATATAACAAGGCTTAACGTGTTGGATCCCAATAGAACACCCTCAGGTTGTTATCAGTGCAAATCTGGATCAAACGCTCGGTTTTTATCTGTTCAACGTGTCCGTCTGCGAATGCAACATTGCCAAGACCGAGGTGAGAAAGAAACGCTCCGGATTTCATGGCTGTAACAGCGCTTCCCCCTGCCGTTGGCGTAAAGCCTGCTTCCCTCATGGATTCAGGAGTTTCCTGAACAAGTAGAATTTTCTGCGCTGGTTTGGTGATTGCTACTGTCTTCATTCCTTCAGCTGGCATTGAAGTTCCTCTGGAACCTTCGTTTGGATGGAACCACTTATTTTCGCTGTAATTTACACGAAGGACTTCGCCTTTGATACCGGTGCTTGGACAACGATAGACAGGGAAAGTAACTTTATACATTGCTGTCATGTTACCTGGATACGGTCTTTTCATGCCTGTAACATAAGGGAATACTGATCCGCACTCGGCATGTATTGCCCAGTTATCGGCGTTCTGGATATATGCCGAATCAGGCAGCGGATTGCCCGGTGTGACTGAACCACCCGGACCGCCCGGAGCAAATACCTGAGTCTCATTTATTGTCCTTCCTTCGGTGTTATTTCTTGGAGGCCAGGCAACCAGGTCTCGGTTTTCGTCAGAATACAACATCATACCGATGGCAATCTGACGTACATTGTTCTTGCATTGAGTCAATCGCGCTCTTTCCTTAGCCTTCGAAAGCGCCGGCAAAAGCAGCGCAGCAAGGATTGCAATAATTGCAATCACAACAAGCAGTTCGATTAATGTAAATCCTTTTTTCAGAAATCTTATATTGTTTTTCGTTATCATTTTCATAGGCACCCTCCATTTTTTTCTGATTAACCCTACTCATAATATTAGACAATTCAACTGTGCTTTTCGCTGCACACCTTTGCTTTTGATAGTAAAATTTTTATCCGCAAATACAGGGGTTAAAACCCATCCGTAACCGGAAAGCCAAAAATAATTTTATTAGGTATGCTAATATTGAACGGATACTTAATCCGGATTGTCTAAATTCTTTTTTGAATCATTATTATCGCTCATTGTTTGGTGGTTCTTCGGAGCAGGGAGCGAAGAACTCCTGTATTCTTTTAACGTTCTTTTTGTAAAATATGTTCCGGTAATAAGGAGCAGAAGACCCAACGCGTCGAGCCATAGTGGCTGAAAACTAACCTCTGGGGACAGACTTTTAAAATTGGCGTAGCCTGCTAATTCAAGATTTAAAATAACGGAAACAAACACTACAAGGTTGTTAATTGCATGACAGAAAAAACAGCACCACAATGAGCCTGTCATTATAAAAATCCATCCAAGGAAAAGTCCAATTATTGAAGTCGTGAGAATCAAAACCGGATTGAAATGCAACACTCCGAACATCAGAGCCGAGGAAATGAGGGCAAGTTTCGGGCTGTGGTTTTTCAGCATCCCCCGCAGTAGTATACCGCGGAAAAAGAGTTCTTCAAAAAAGGGCATGACTATGACAATTGAGATAAAGAGGATGACCGGGTTACTCCCAGTGAGTGTTTTATGGATTTGTTCGGTCCAACTATCAGCGGGTTTTATTAAATAGCGAATGAGATTATCAAATTCCGAAGTCGCGATTTGCAGACCGATGAACATTAAAGTCAGCGGAATTACGATTTTTAATCTGACAGGGGCTGATTCAAGATAAGCGTATAAGTTAGTCTCAAACCATGTAACCGCAACAGCAATCACTACACTAAAGGCGATAATTGAGCAGATTGTGCTAACTAATAAAAGGTCAACGGAATCTTTTGTGATGATAGAGTTCAGCAAAAGATATAAAATAATTTGTAACGTAAAATGGATGGCGGCGAGGATAGCGAAGAGCAAAATGCTCTGCCAGAAATTGGGAGATTTAACGTTCATGCAATAACTATTACATATAAATTTGTGTTCTGTTCAAGTCTGTTTCCTGATAAGCCAGCCTCTGGGCAAGAATTCGTTTTGTTGGTCTGTAATTTGCAATAAATTCTTTTCTGAACTCTGCAAATGTGCCATTCCGGATGTGCATCCTGATATCCGCCATCAGTTGCATGTAAAAATGCGAGTTATGAATACTGACGAGCCGCAGCCCAAGGATTTCCTTAACGTTAAGCAGATGGCGGATATAAGCCCTTGTAAAATTTCTGCATGCGTAACAGGTGCAGCCCTCTTCGATTGGTATAAACTCTGCCTTGCAGGCGCCGCCTTTAATTGCAAATGTTCCCTTGCGGGTGAAGGCTGTTCCGTTTCTTGCCACACGGGTCGGTAGAACACAGTCGAACATATCCACGCCCCTTGCCACAAGTTCGACAATCTGCGCCGGTGTACCGAGTCCCATAGCGTAGCGCGGTTTATGCTCCGGCAAATAAGGGACAGTAAGTTCGACTGCTTTAAACATTTCTGGTTCGGGTTCGCCGACGCTCACGCCGCCGATTGCGTAGCCATCAAAATCGAGTTCGACAATTTTTTCTGCGCAATGTTTCCGCAACTCCGGATTGCATCCGCCCTGAACGATTCCGAACACCTGTTGTCCGGGGGCTCTTGGTTGCTGACGGCATTCAATTGCCCAGCGGATTGTCCTTTCTACTGCGAGTTTCTGGTCTTTCGGCGGTGCGTCATGGGGTGGACATTCATCGAAAGTCATTGCGATGTCCGAACCAAGAATCCGCTGAATTTCCATAGCCTCTTTTGGACCTAAAAAGAGCGGGGCGCCATCCACATGCGAGCGGAATTCAACACCATGAGCGCGCACCTTTCTGATTTTTGCAAGACTAAAAACCTGATAACCGCCGCTGTCAGTCAAAATCGGAAGATTCCAGCTGATAAATTTATGCAGTCCGCCGGCAGCTTTGATGATATCCATCCCTGGGCGAATCACAAGGTGATATGTATTGCCAAGAATAATCTGAACACCCATTTCGAGCAATTCGCGTGGGTCGAGAGCCTTTACAGTTCCCTGCGTTCCCACCGGCATAAAAACAGGAGTGTCAATTGCCCCGCGCGATGTATGAAGTCGCCCGAGACGCGCCTTTGTCTGCTCATCCTTTTTCAGTAATTCAAACATAAAAGCCAGATTGGTTTAAATTTATACAATCTATCTGGTTAAATAAAGCCCAACATGTTTTTTGCAAAACTTATGAATTAATTAAATATTTGATTTTCCGCATATAAACAAATAGCCTGAATACTATGACACAGACTCAGAATATGAGCCATAGAGACCGTGTTTTGACTGCAATTTCTCACAGGCAGCCAGACCGTATTCCTGTTGACCTTTCTGGACATCGTTCGTCGGGGATATCGGCTATTGCCTATGCGAAATTACGCAAATACCTCGGATTGCCGGAAAAGCCAATCCGTATTTACGATCCAATTCAGCAGATTGCTATTGTTGACAATGATATCCTTGATTTATTTGGGATTGACACCATCGAAATGGGACGCGGCTTTGCAAATGAAGATAAATACTGGAAGGAATGGATATTGCCTGACGGCACAGCTGCTTATATGCCAGTATGGGCATACCCTGAAAGGGGGGAAAATGAGTGGGTTATCCGCTCCCGTTCAGGAAGAGTCATAGCAAAGATGCCGGACGGCTGTATGTATTTTGAGCAGGCATATTATCCGTTCGCCGAGAAGGACGACATAGACAATCTTGAAAAATATTTTGATGAAATAATGTGGTTTTCGGTTGCATCGCCGCCCGGACCTATTGCAGCTGGACCGAATGGCAGTAAAATCCTTGCCGAAGGCGCCGCTAAACTCCGCACTTCAACAGACCGCGCCATAATAGGGCTTTTTGGCGGAAACTTGTTAGAGACAGGTCAATTTTTCTACAGAAACGATAATTTTCTTTTACTTCTTGCCGAAGACCCCACACGAGTAGAACGGTTTCTTGATAACCTTGTTGAAATTCATCTGAGAAATCTCGAAAAATTCCTCGCTGCGGTTGGACCTTATATTGACATTATACTTTTCGGCGACGACCTTGGCATGCAGAAAGGACCGCAAATTTCCCCGCAGATGTACAGGCGATTTTTCAAGCCACGTCACGCGCGAATGTGGAAGAGGGCTAAAGAACTTGCAAACGTAAAAGTTATGCTCCACTGCTGCGGCGGAGTAAGGGAACTTTTGAACGACCTTATTGAAGCCGGACTTGATATGATAAATCCTGTTCAGATTAGTTGTAGAGGAATGAATCCTGAGGAGTTAAAACGGGAGTTTGGAGCGCGTATAACCTTTTGGGGTGGTGGATGCGATACACAAACAATTTTGCCTAATGCGAAGCCGTCCGAGGTTTACGACCACGTAAGCCGTCTACTTGAAATCTGGCATAAGAACGGCGGTTTTGTATTTCAGCAGGTTCATAATATACAGGCACATGTCCCGCCTGAAAACATAGTCGCTATGTATAAAGCGGTAAAAGACTTTAACGGATAAGAACAATAGACGTTGGACTCCGATTAGTTCAAATTATTCCACGTTTGTGGAAAGGGATTATTTTTTGCTTAACCCGATGGTTTTATTTTTTGTCTTCCGGCGTGATTGTAATCAGAAGGACAGAAGGAGATTGAACCTGAAATTGAAATTGCAGCGGTTGTGCCGGTTCATTCCCGTTGCTGTCTGAGGGTTTTGTATCAATAATTTTTGAGTCTGTTAAATCAAGATTTTTGTCTTTATCCACGAGATAAAACCCGACTTTTGATTTCCCTTTCCATGGCAGATTCACAACAGAGAATGATATAGTTTCAGGGGTTTTAATTTTCGCTGGGACGAGGATATTTATCGTATTTTTTGCCATGTTCATTCCGGAAAGCACGTAAAATTCTGCAGGGCTGCCGGTTGCTTTCAGTCTGACAGGTGTATCTAACATCTTAGAGAATGCTTTCATGGCGAAGTAAACCTTTTTCGGAGCGCCGTAACAATCAAAAAGTCCGAAGCAGTGAACTATTCCGGTGTAGAAATTCGCTACGTCAACCTTTAAATCGTGCAGCAGTATGAGAACGGTCGCTAAGAACACAGCGCCATCCGGTCCACCCATTTCATCATACCATTTTGCCTTAACATACGGATTATCTCCCAGCATCGGCGACCAGTCGTTACGTGGCAGGTAATTCCATTCGTTAAAATGACTTTCGGTTTTGGTGAATCCGTAATTATCAAGAATCTGGCGAACTGCGCGAGCCTTTGCGGCGATAACCTGCGGTTCACTCGTATAACAATGCCATGAGAAAAAGTCCAGCGGCACATTGTGTTGTCTGCAATATGAAAGAAAGTTGGCGAGGTAAGGTGTCGGCTGAGGGTTAGAATTTTCGTTCATTACAGGATTTCCGAGCGCTGGTCCGCCGACCTTTACTTTTGGATGGGCGGATTTAATCTTTTTAGCCGTTATTTCGAATAATCTGAAGAATTGCTCGTCGGTGCCTGTCCACATTGCCGGTTTAACATCCGGTTCATTCCAGATTTCCCAATATTCGATATTGTGATGGAAACCGTTTGCCCAACCTTCATTGTAATGACTGATAATTCTTACGCAGACATCTGCCCATTTTTCAAAATCAGGCGGTGGATTGACCCGGTATTTGCGCGGTGTGTGTTCAATGCTCTCGCCAAGACGGTAAATAATTTTTGAACCTGTGTTGATGATTGCCTGCAAATAATCATCAGTAATCCTGAAATCGTAACTTGCGGGGTCGTCTGCAGGATTACGGAAATCGCGGAAAATTGTGCTGATATCCACGGCGTCTTCGCTTTGATAAACCACATCGTGCAATCGTGTGTATGGTATTTTTAACTCCCGATGATATTTTGATAAATCTATGGTACCGCGATAGCAGAGCGGACCAAGGTTAATACCGTGCAGAGGCTTTATTTCGCCAATGGACTGGAGACAATCCACAGTGATTACCTTTTCTGCGGCGAAAACCGCACTCCCCACAAGCAGAAACAAAGTGATAAAAGCCGTTATTTTTTTCTTAGTGGTCATAAGACAAAAGTTTTATAATTAACACGCTAAAAAAATATTAGTGATTTGCAAATGAAAAAAATAATTTCATCTGGAGTTGCCGGGATTGTATTGTTAGCCGATCTTTGCATTTCAGGGATCTGTTCGGAAGGCACTGAAAGCGGCTGGGAGAATCCGCCGGTGGAATCCCGTTTGCGCGCATACTGGTGGTGGCTGAATGGGAATGTAACGAAGACTGCTGTAAGCCGCGACCTAATAGAAATGAAAAAGAAAGGGTTCGGCGGGGCGTTGATTTGCGACGCCGGTGGCGCTGAACAAGATGGGAATGACCGAGTTCCTTTAGGTGTACCGTTTTTCAGTCCCGAATGGCGTGAGATATACAAACACACACTGCGAGAGGCAGACAAGCTTGGGCTTGAAATTGGGTTAAACATCCAAAGCGGATGGAATTTAGGCGGACCTATGGTAACTCCTGACGACGCGGTTAAAAAACTGGTCTATTCGGAGACTGTTCTTAAAGGTCGGCAAAGATACGAGGGGAAGTTGCCCATGCCACAGATGCGGGATAATTACTATCGTGACCTATTTGTTGTGGCATATCCGATAAAAAAGCGGGTGAGCGAAATTGAAAACGTCAGGGTTAGTTCCTTTCAGGAAAATTTTCCTGCTAAGAATCTGTTCGACGGTAATACAAATTCATTCTGGGTTTCCGCAGGGAAAGAGCCGGGCGAAGGACCAACGACGAATAAACCCGAGTTTATCGAGATTCAGCTCAAAGGCGCAAAGCAACTTCAGAAAATTGTTATTATTCCAAGGTCGGGTTATGGGCCAAACCGTATCCGGGTTCAGGCATCCATGGATGGAAGTAAGTTCTCGGAAGCGGGAAACTATGTAATCGGACGAAACTCAGGGACAGTTACTTTCAAAAATCCAGTTACAGCAAAGCTAATCAAGATTGATGTCTTATCTGCTGAAGACCCGAAGTTCCCGGACAGACCGAGAAATGTGCAGATTGCGGAGATTTATCTATATGATGTGGAGGGGAAAGAATTGACACACGGGGGCGGCAGGAAACCAATAATGAACTGGGAACAAAAAGCCCTTTACCGTACGCTTCATTTCTCCGCTCCTGATACCACGCCGTTGCTGGTTGATTACCCGCCTGAAGAAGGAGAAGAGGACGCATTGGCAAGCGAAGTAGTGGATTTGACGGGGAAACTCAATAAGGACGGCACACTGATATGGGATGTTCCTGATGGCGATTGGCAGGTTATCAGGTTCGGTTGCACAATCGGTGATCATGCGCGGGTCTCTACATGCAGCGATAACTGGAAGGGTTATGCGATTGATGTGTTTGATGCAGGGGCGTTTGTAAGATACTGGAATGCCGTTGTTGAACCTCTGATTGAAGATGCAGGAAACCTTGCCGGAAAGACTTTGAAATATCTGCATACCGACAGTTGGGAAATAGAAGCGGTAAACTGGACACCGACATTGAGGGAGGAGTTCCGTAAGCGAAGGGGATATGACTTTTTGCCGTATCTGCCGGTTTTGACCGGGAAAATAATCCAGAACAGAGAAGTAAGCAACCGCTTCCTTCACGACTATCGCCGCACATTCGGTGACCTTGCAATTGACAATCATTACAAATTATTCAAGGAATTCGCACATAAACATGGATTGCTGATTCATCCGGAATCTGGCGGACCGCATGCTGTGCCAATAGATGCTCAGCAATGTCTTGGTTTTAATGATATCCCGATGAGCGAGTTCTGGGCACGGTCGTGGCGTCACAGAATCGGCGATGCAAACCGCTTTTTCTGCAAGCAACCTGCATCTGCTGCGCATACGTACGGTAAAAAACTTGTGGCTGCCGAGGGATTTACCACAATCGGACCGCACTGGCAGGAGACAATATGGGATAATCTGAAACCATCGTTTGACCGCGCTGCCTGTGAGGGGATGAATCTTCTTGTCTGGCATGCGTTTGTATGTTCACCGGAGGAGTTTGGACTGCCCGGTATCCAGTATTTCGCAGGGACTCATTTTAATCCAAATTCCACATGGTGGAACTGGTCTGAGGCATTTTTAAGTTATATAAATCGTTGCCAGTGGATGCTGCAGCAAGGATTATTTGTTGCCGATGTTTGTTATTATTACGGCGACCATGTGCCGAATTTTTCACAGTTGAAAGCGTCTGACCCGGCAAAAATCCTTCCCGGCTATGACTATGATGTTATTACCGCTGAGGCGATTATTGAAAGATTATCTGTCAAAGATGGCAGGTTTGTTTTGCCTGATGGCATGAACTACGCCGTACTTGTTTTGCCTGACAGAGAGGCTATTTCCCTCAATGTGCTAAAAAAGATACGAACATTGGTTCAGGATGGAGGAGTTGTTGTCGGCAGAAAACCTAAAAAAGCGACAGGTTTGTCGGATTACCCGGCGTGCGATACCGAAGTCAGAAAAATTGCAGACGAACTCTGGGGAAACGGCAACAAGGGTTCTCACAGTTTTGGCAAAGGCATGGTTATTGCGGATAAGACAACGCGGGAGGTTTTGAGTTCTATGGGAATTGAACCGGATTTTGATGTTGCGGAAAAAGAGTTGTTGAACGAGTTAGATTATATCCATAGGCGCGACAAAAATGTGGACATTTATTTTGTTGTGAACGGGACAAACCAGTGGAAAAATGTAAATTGCTCATTCAGGGTTGCAGATAAAGCGCCTGAAATATGGAATCCGGTTACCGGCGAACGTCGGTTTGCTGCTGCATACAAAATTGTAGGAAACCGCGTTGTAGTTCCTCTTGAATTTCCGCCGTATGGTTCATGGTTTGTTGTCTTCAGAGAACCGGCGGCTAAACACCCACCAACGCGAGAAAAGAATAGTTATGAGTTTAAGACGCTTAGTGAGATTAATCCGCCGTGGACAGTTGTTTTCGACAAAAAATATGTCCCGGAAGAAAAGATTATATTTGATAAATTAATCAGCTGGACGCAACACCAGAATGCTGATGTTAAATATTATTCCGGCGCAGCAACGTATATTAAAGAATTTGAAATTAAAAATGCAGATACTACCGGCAAAAAATATTATTTAGATCTTGGTTATCTGCGGGAACTGGCATCCGTCAGGGTAAATGGAAAGGAGTGTGGCATAGTATGGGCTCCGCCTTTCAAAGTAGAAATAACGTCCGCGTTGAAAACGGGATTAAACCGGCTTGAAGTTACTGTTGTGAACTTTTGGCCAAACAGGATTATCGGTGATTTAAATATGCCCCCGGAAAAGCGCTTTACAAAGACAAATATCCGCAAGTTCACAAAGGATACTCCGCTCATGGAATCGGGCTTGTTTGGTCCTGTTAGGATATTAATGAGGGAAGATTAGTTTTGAGATATTGGGTCATATTTTGCTGCCGCTTGACTATGCAGGGTTTATGTTAAACTTTTTATTGTGTCTGAAAATAGACGGAAACTAATCAAAGCGCTTGGACTTGGGACTATTTGCCTTATTGGAATGGGCGCAGCGTGGGTTGTAACCACAGGAAACCGCAGGGTTCAGTTTCTGCGGCAGTTAGTCTACGATGGCAGAAGAGAGGCTACCTTGCCAATTCATAAACCTTTTCCGGGAAAATGGTCGGATAATAACATAACCCTTTGCTGGATAAGTCATTCAACCGTTCTGATTAATTTTTACGGAGTGTGGATTCTAACAGATCCCGTCTTCAGCGAACGTGTTGGTCCAGATTTTGGGATAGTAACAATTGGTCCTAAAAGGTATGTTCTGCCCGCATTGAATATCGATGAATTGCCGCAGATTGATATAATCTTGCTTTCCCACGCTCACTATGATCACACTGACCTTCCCTCTCTGCGCGCTTTAAAAAACACGCCAAACATTATAACCGCAAAAATAACTACGGATATTCTTCAGAGGGCAGATGTAAAAAATGCGGTTGAACTCGGATGGAACGAGGTTTTTGAAGCAAAGACAAAGAAAGGTTCGGTCAAGATTACTGCGATTGAGGTTAACCATTGGGGAAGACGCTGGCCTGATAATACATTCCGTGGCTATAACGGTTATATAATTGAACGGGAAGGGAGGCGTATCCTGTTTGCCGGAGATACTGCCTATGCGAATTATTTTTCTCGATACAGACTAAACGGCGGATATGAGATAGCGTTGATGCCAATAGGGGCTTACAATCCGTGGATTCGCGCGCATTGCACGCCTGAACAAGCTGTAGAAATGGCAAATGCCGCAGGTGCGAAATACATTGTTCCAATCCACCACAAGACATTTAAACTAAGCGATGAACCCCTTGATGAGCCAATTCAGAGATTTCAGTCTGCCCTTGCCACAGAACCCGAGCGAATAGCCTTAAAAGAAATCGGAGAGACATTTACAACCGGAAAAGTATAATTTTAAAAATTTTTAATTGGATTTTTTAAACAGATAAAAACAATCCCACTTTCCCTTAAGTTTTTCAGAACTAAAAATTAATTTTATTTCTCTACCGTTTGTTATGCGTAATGGATTGTGTGCGGCAGAGATTTATCCCTTTCAGATCCGGGCGCAGGCGCCGAGAGTTTAAGCGTTAAACTAAAATCTTCCCCGAACGCCTTTTTGACGCCTTTTGCAACCTTGGGCAACTGGTCGTGTTCGCTGATTAAATTAAACGCATATCGTCTATCGACAAACAGAGTAACCTTTTTTGCGGTTTCATCGAGTTCAATTTTTTTGACGTGCGCTTCAATCAACTCCCGCGTTTCGCGCGGAGAGAGATTTTCCAGCAATTTTTTGAATGCTTTTTCCATAGTTAACTCCGGGTTTTTTGTTAGGTTTAACAAATTCTTGGCAGTTGTTCGCCACTGAGCATATCGAGTATTCTCTGTGTTCCGATAGCGCTTCTACGGGTAACAAGTCCGGGATTATCTGTGATAACCCTGCCTATGATTGCCGCATTTTTACCGGTTTCATGCGAACGGATAATTTCCAGCGCTTTTTCAGAGCAGGAGGGTGGGACAATCACGACCATCCTGCCTTCATTTGCTACATACAAAGGGTCAAAACCGAGTATTTCGCACGCCGCTTTTACATGGTCAGAGACAGGGACAAGTGTTTCGTCAATATCTATCTGGAGTCTGACAGATGATGCGATTTCGTTTAAGGCGCTTGCGAGACCGCCACGGGTAAGGTCGCGCAGGCAATGAATTTCGATGTTGTTTTCAAGTAAATCCGAAACAATTTCCCACAGCGGGGCACAATCGCTTTCGATTGGCGATTCAAACTCTAATCCCTCGCGCGCAGACATAATTGCCATGCCGTGTCTGCCGAGGTCGCCGCTAACAATGATATGGTCGCCCGGTTTAACATTCTTTGGACTAATGGAAATGTCCTTTTCAATTATTCCTATTCCGGAGGTGTTAATAAACACGCCATCGCCTTTACCTTTGTCAACGACCTTTGTATCGCCTGTTACAAACTGGACTCCAGTAAGACTGGCAGCCTGCCGCATAGATTCAACAATTGCCGCGAGCGTATTGATTGGAAAGCCTTCTTCAAGGATGATTGCGGCGCTTAACCAAAGCGGTTTTGCACCACACATGGAAAGGTCGTTAACTGTGCCGAAAACTGCGAGTTTCCCGATATCTCCACCCGGGAAAAACAACGGATTTACAACATACGAATCAGTTGTGAACGCAATTTTTGAGCCGTTTATGTTTAATACAGCGCCATCGTGACGGACATCAAGAGTTTCGTTTTTAAAAGCGGGATAAATGATTTTTTCGAGCAATTGATGCATCAATTTTCCGCCGCCGCCATGCGCCATCACTATTGTTTCATAGTTCCCGATCGGTAAAGGACAACAAAAAGATTCAATCGTGGTTTTGTTTTCCATTGTTCAGATAAATTTATAGGGTTGATAACAAATATGAAAATCCACTGTCTTTATTTTACTTTTTTGGGAATTGAAGAAATTAAAAACTTGGATTTGTCTGGTTTTATCTTTCCGGAGAGACATACAACGTTTTGCTTCGATTCTCATCAACTAAATATTAACCATGATTTGGCTGTTTTCAAGGAAATAACATTTTTGTTTTATTTATCTTTGTTTGCTGTTAAAAAGCGGTATCTATAATAAGCCGAACAGGCGCCTTCGGCTGAAACCATAGGCGCGCCGAGGGGATGTTCCGGTGTGCAGGATTTTCCGAAAGCCGGACATTCCGAAGGTCGTTTTGCCCCCTGCAGAATCTGACCAGCAATGCATTCGTTTGATTCTGAGCCTGTTATTGCGCTGACGCCGAACCGTATTTCCGCATCAAAATTTCTGAACTCCTTTTTCAATGCCAGACCGCTTTTCGGGATTGTTCCGATTCCGCGCCATTTACGGTCAACGACTTCGAAAACGCGGTAAATCATTTCCCGCGCGTGCGGATTTCCTTCTCTTCGGACTGAACGTGAATATTGGTTATCCACTTTTGCAATTCCTTTTTCCAGTTGTTCTATACACATTGCAATTCCCTGCATTATATCCACAGGTTCGAAGCCGGTTACGACAATTGGAACGCGGAAATGTTCAGCTATTGGTTCATACTCTTCCCATCCCATTACGGTGCAGACGTGTCCAGCGGCAAGAAATCCCTGAACCCTGTTTTGCGGTGACGAAAGGATAGCCTTGATTGCCGGCGGGACAAGGACATGGGCAACAAGGACGGAGAAATTTTTGAGGTTCTCTTTTGCTGCCTGATATACAGCCATTGCGTTTCCGGGGGCGGTGGTTTCAAATCCGATTGCGAAAAATACAACCTGTTTTGAAGGGTTTGCTCGGGCGATTTTTACCGCATCCATGGGGGAATAAACAGTCCGAACATCGCTACCGTTCGCTTTTACTGTGAACAGGTCAGATTTACTGCCCGGAACGCGCAACATGTCACCGAATGAACAAAAAATTACGTCCTTTTGAGACGCTATCGTAATTGCTTTGTCTATTAACTCTACCGGCGTTACACACACGGGACAGCCCGGTCCGTGAATGAGGGAAATTTTTTGGGGTAATAATTCATCTATTCCGTATTTTATGATTGAATGAGTCTGACCGCCGCAAATCTCCATGATTGTCCAATCACGAGTAGTGATTTTTCTGATGTGTTCGGAGAGTTTTTTTACGGCGTCAGCGTCGCGGTATTCATCCAGATATTTTAACATCGCAGAACTTGTTTTATTTAAGAATTCTGATTAAAAGGATTCTTGCTATTGGTCTATGCAAACTATATTTGTGAATCATGTCTCTGAATAAGATTTCCAGAGTTCGGACAATTTAACATCTGCGGGTGTTCCCGCGAATGCTACAATTCTGTATCTCAATGTAAAGATTGTCCCGTTTTTTATATTCATCTGTTTTTCAATAAAATTAAACGGAGTAGGGGACATAAAACCATAATCGCGTGTAAACCATGGGCATACATGCCATGGATTTTTGGGATGGTCAAAGAGCGCAATACCTTCTGTTAGTTCCGATTTTTTTCTTTTTCCATAAAAAGCGCACCATGGCGACTTTTTCCCGAATGTCCCTTTTTCACCGACATCGCCTTCCGCATTAATCAAGTTGCCGCCTGCGGATGGGGTAATATCGGGCGCTGCGCGGACAGCAAAAAGCGAATGATTAGTCTTTTGGATTGTAACATCTGTAACGGCTTTCCAGCTTATTTCCCAGTCAATGTAATAAATTTTATCGGAGACTACAGAGACCTTTATTTTTCTCTGGTCTTCCATGACAACTATATTTTTGGGCGATGTCCATTTGCATTCGTCATAAATCTCGATCTGATTTTTAGTGAGACTGGTTACTTTAGGCTTGGCAGAAATAATTCGCCCTTTATCCAATTCCTGAGACCAATAGTCATCGCCGTTGACACGGTCGCATCCGAAAAACACCGAGCGGTGATGATGCCATGGAAGCGCTGATTCTGTTGTCAGCGGGATACCACTTTCCGGACCAATCACAGGATACATGTGCGGGTATTTTTGTGTAGGATGAGCGCGGTAAACAGTGAGGATTTCGTTGTTGAATCTTACCCAGATGTCATATCCGGATTGATTAAAGGTTAGTCCTTCGGCGCTTGATGTTGGGGATGGCGGCGACAAAGGTTTAACATCTTGCGCCAGGGTTTCTTTAATGAAGACAGGCGCAATTCCTATAGCAACTGCGGTTTTTAAAAAATTACGTCTGGTAACTGTATATATTTTTTTGTTCATGTCAGTTTTTAAAATCAGTTTTATTTTTTATCCAGGAGATTTCAATTTCCTCAAGCGTTTTACCTTTAGTTTCAGGAACTAAAAAGATCATCACCAATATTAAAACGATGCACATGAATCCGTAAAGATAGAAAGGAAATGCGTGGTTAAATTTTTGAACAAGCCATGGATTGGAATCAATCATCGGGAAAGTTTGTGTTACAATAAAATCTGCTCCCCAGAGAAACACGGTTGTTATACCCATAGCCCTGCCGCGGACACGGGTCGGGAAAATCTCGGATAAGATAACCCATGTTACAGGTCCCACTGATAGAGCAAAGCAGGCGATATAACCGATAATGAATACAAGTATCCACGATGGGTGTTTTTGCAATTGAGCCGCTGCCCCCATAGCAACAAGGGAAAGACACATTCCCGCAGCGCCGGCAATCATCAGTGGTTTACGCCCCAGTTTATCAACTGTCCATATTGCGATGATTGTGAACAGCACGTTTACGAATCCGACAACTATAGTCTGAAGCATTGCTGTATCTGTTCCTGAACCAAGTTGTTTGAAAATTTCCGGCGCAAAATAAAGGAATACATTAATGCCTGTTACCTGTTGAAGAATGGCAAGAACAATGCCTATGATTAAAACCCTGAACAAACTTTTGCTGAAGAGGACTTTTATTGAATCCTCTTCAATCTGGATTGTCGATTTGATTGCCTGTAGTTCGGCTTCCGCAAACCCCACTCCGTCAACTTTAGTTAAAATTTTTAACGCTTCATCTTCTCTGCCGTTTTTAGTCAGCCAACGTGGACTTTCCGGCGCAAACAGGAGCAGTGAAATAAAAATCAAAGACGGGACAACGCCTATACCGAACATCCATCGCCATCCTGTTTCGACATTCCATGTTTCTGGTTTTCCCGCAGCAATGTAATAGTTTACAAAATAAGTAATCAGCATGCCGCCGACGATTGCGAGTTGGTTTACCGATACCAATCTACCGCGGATTTTTGCCGGAGAAACCTCTGCTATATACAATGGTGAACCAATTGAAACTATTCCGACTGCTACACCTGCAAGAATTCTGAAGATTGCAAATTCAGATAATTTCGATGCTGCTGCGCAACAAAGCGAGGTAATAAAAAACAGGAAACCGGCAAAGATGAGTGTCTTTTTTCTTCCGAGCCAGTCGCTTAAAAATCCGGCGATTAATACACCAATCATACAGCCAATCAGGATGCACGACGCTGCCCATCCTTTCATAGCGTCTGACAGGGCGAATTTTTTGGATAAAAATCCAATTGCATCGGCAATCACGGCTGTATCGTAGCCGAATAAGAGTCCGCCCAGAGCCGCTACCACGCAGATTGTTGTAACGTACAGTGTGTTTTTACCTGAACCAGATGAGGCAGTTTCTATGTTCATAACTTGTATAATTCAGGATGAATTTTAAAACCGGGAACGGATGAACATGCATCATGCTTCATCCAACCATTTTTTCAGCATTTCTCTGCAATTAATCATGGCTTTTAGCAGAGCATCTTTTGTCGGTTTATTCCCTTTTCCTGCGTAATCAAATTCGATGTGGATTGAAAACGGCTCATTGTATTTCATTTGTTTAAGGATTTTGAAGAAATCCAATTTGCTGAATTCGCCTTCGCCGAACGGGACAAAAGATCTCGGACGTTTTACGTCCTTTATATATGCGATTTTGAAATGCGATTTAATCAGGTCGAATTTAGCGCGCCAGTCGTCACCGTGGACAATAATTGCATGCGCAAGGTCAAAAGCTACACCAATTTCATCCGGGTTAATATCTTTAATCAATTCATGCATTTCATCGAGGTTTCCGCCTACATAAACCCTCTTGCCGGTAGGGGAGTGATTCTGGAAGATTGCCGTAATTCCTATTTTTCTGTTTAATGCTGCCAGTTCTTTAAGTTCTTCCTTAATGCGGTCAATTTGTTTTTGAAGTGGTTCATTGTCCGAATGGTAAGACATACCGAGCCGGTAATATTTAATGCCAAGCGCTTTGGCGGTTTTAAGGACATTCTCCGCATAAGGTGACTTAACGCTCGTAATGCCGCTTGTTAAAAGAATGGTGTTGCAACCGCGTTTTTTAAGTTCGCCGGCGTATAGCGGGAGTTCATTTTCGACGTTTTTAGGTTCGATTTCACCACCTTCTCTTACGGGACAATCCACGCCGTCGTAGCCAGCAAGGGCTGTGAGTTCGGCTGCTTCCTGAAAGGTCATCTTTAATGGCTGATAAATCTTGCTGAAAATAACAAACCTGTATTTGGACTCCTTCTCTGCGGCGGAGATTGAATCCAGACCCAACGCCAGAGCGATTGCAGTGGTTGACTTTAAAAAATCGCGACGAGTTAATAATCCATTCTGGTTCATGAAGGTATAGTTTCAGGTAATTTTCGTTTTTTATCAAGCAGGGAATAATTGCAAGTTAGGATTGTTGATTTGCGGAATTCTGATAATATAAGTTAACCTGATATGGAAAAAGATAAAAAGTCAGCAATAGAGAAGATTAAAAAACAGGCGCTTGACTTCATAGAAGAACGGAATCCAGATGCTCTGGAAGGCGAACGAGCCCCGTTTTATACCGTCCTTCTGCATTTTATAGTTGTTACTGTTAAGAATTTTGTAAGGAACAGGTGTCTGCCGCGTGCGGCTGGTCTTGCATACACGACTTTGCTTGGGCTTGTTCCCTTGCTTGCTGTGGCGATTGGCGTTAGCACAAGTCTCCTTCAGAAACAGGGGGAGGAACCGATACGGCAAATGGTAGATAAATTCGTGGCTTATGTTGCACCGGCGCTCGACCTTGAGGTTAAAAAAGACGGGATTGAAGTCTCAGGCAAAAGAAAGGAGGTTGTGGCAAAAATAAGCGAGTTTGTTTCGAATATTCATAGCGGCGCGATAGGCGCCACAGGCGTTGTTGTGCTGATTTTTATTGCGGTTTCTATGTTGCGGAATATAGAAACCACTATCAACGATATCTGGGGCGTAACAAGGTCGCGTAATTTTGTGCAGGCTGTTGTTCAATACTGGGCTGTTATAACTCTCGGTCCAATAATAACAATAGTCGCTTTAGGTCTAACCTCGTCAGTCTATATAAAATACACGCAGGAATTCATCGCTGCTATTGGGCCATTAGGTAGGGTAGTTGTTTTTCTTCTTCCGTTTATTATTCTGAGTTTTGCATTTGGTCTTTTCTATCAGTTAATGCCCAATACACGGGTTCAGTGGCGTGCTGCTCTTGTCGGAGGAATTGTCGGGGGAACTTTGTGGCAGTTAAATAGCATGTTTAATACACTGTATGTAAACAGGGTTGTTACATATAGCAAGATTTACGGAAGTCTCGGAATATTGCCGGTATTTTTAATCGGACTTTACTTTTCGTGGGTGATTTTGCTTCTTGGCGCTCAGGTGGCTTATGTTTACCAGAACCGAAGGGCGTATCTGCAGGAAAAGATGAGCGAAATGGTAAACGAGCGCGGTCGGGAGTTTGTGGCGTTAAGGATAATGACTCAGATAGCAAGAGCCTATGAACACGGATACGGTCCGCAGAAAATAAGTTCAATAGTAAATGCCCTTGGTGTGCCATTTCAACTTGCCTCGCGGGTTTTAACAACCCTGACAAACGAAGGACTCCTTGTGATTGCATATTCCGGAGAGAATGCATACCTTCCTGCAAGACCGCTCGAAAAGATTACTTTCTACGATGTTATCAGGGCTATCCGTTGCGGAAACGGCAAGGAAATCGAGACCGCTGATGATGTTATCCGTCCATTTATTCGTCATTACTTTGATAAAATCAGCATAGCGGAAAAGTCTGTGGCAGAAAAAATTACATTTAAAGATATCGCAAAGATTGACCCAACGGATAAAGAATCGCTTAAAATTGTAAATTCATCACCGCAACCTGTTGCCGGTTAATAAATATGGGTGTTTCCGGACATAAAAACGATAGACTTAAAGGGACAGACACGGATTCAATCCCCATGTTTTATTATGAACGCTCGCTTTTTGCCAAAGGGATAAAAATTATAGCCGGAATTGACGAAGCCGGACGTGGACCACTTGCCGGACCTGTAGTAGCGGCGGCTGTGATTTTACCGTTTAACTGGTATTTGAAAGGCTTGCCGGAGAATCTTTTGGGATTAAATGATTCAAAGCAGTTATCAGAGGAAAAGCGCGAGAATTTTTTTAAAGAAATCTGCGGCAACAAAGAGATTATATATGGCGTTGGAATTGTTGAACCGCATGAGATTGACACCATAAATATATTAAACGCCACAATCAAGGCAATGTTACTTGCGATAAAAAAACTTCCGGCAATTCCAGAACATGTCCTTGTGGATGGCAACCGCGGGATTCCTGTTGAACTGCCGCAGACAACAATAGTCAAAGGAGATGCCAAAAGTTTTTCCATCGCCGCCGCAAGTGTAATTGCAAAGGTTACAAGGGATAAAATTATGCGCGAATATGATAAAGAATATCCGCAGTATGGATTTTCATCTCATAAGGGGTACGGCACACCGGAACATCTGGAGGCAATCCGTCGGTATGGAGCGTGCCCGATTCATAGGAAATCTTTTGCCCCGTTAAATCAGAGGCAATTGAATCTTTTCTGATTCTTGAAATGTTCTCTCGAATTTTAGAATTCTTTAAACGGTTAATATACAGACGTTCCATGCCGGAAAATCTACGGTCAGGAAGAGAAGGAGAACTTGCGGCAAAAAATTATTTAATTTCAAAAGGTTTAAAATTTCTGACGTCGAATTTTAATTCCGGACGAGGCGAAATAGACCTTGTTTTTCGCGAAGAAGATTGTCTTGTTTTCGTTGAGGTGAAGACCCGCGATTCGGGAAATTTGACGCGACCGTCAAAAGCCGTTGATTTCAGAAAGCGAAGGGCGCTTTCCCGCGCAGCATTCGATTACATGCGTTTGCTTAAAAACCCGCGCGTTAGATTCCGTTTCGATATCGTCGAGGTGATAACAAAAGACCGTGCGGTTCAGGAAATCCATCATATACCAAATGCATTCAATCTGTCGCGAGCGCGGGGAAATTGGCGTCGTTAGAATTGACCGAAATGAAAATGTATAAAACCGCCGGAATCTATTTTATACAAAATTTTTATCCGTCAAACATGGTAACAACCCTTTTTAAAAGCATAAAAATATTGACTGAGGCATTGTTTTTATGAGCCAATTATAGTTTATAATTAGTAGAAGTTTGTTGTTAAAATGGGAAAGGAAACTCCATCGCAGAACAGGCAGAGTTGATTGAAGTTGTCAGAAAGGACAATTACGAACTCGGGAAATTTACCGCGGAAGACATAGAATTTTTGCGATGGTTTAGCTCAATCAGTGAAGGTAATGTTCAGGCAGATGCCGACCGCATCCGGCTTGAGGGCAACCATCTCTTTTTATGGCTTTCGAGATGGGGTGCAGAGGGAAGATTGGAAATGAAATCCGCGCCGGAGACATTATCGTTCCATGGCGACTTTGCGAGGATAGTCCCTGAAATCCGCAGCGTTAATAATGAGAATTTTTTATGGTTTAGAATTGAAAACAGCAGGGGAGATTCTTTTCAGATTGAAGCCGCAAAATTCTTTGGCGGGAAGCCTGCATTGTGTCTAATTGGCAATTGTTTTTATGTCCTTGATTCTCCGCCACCTCAGGCGTTTTTCGATTATATCTGTTCGAACGAAAAATTGCCCGTAAAAAAACTGACTGCGCGCATAAAGGCATTTTTGCGACGAACACTACCGACAGCGCCGGTTAACTGGGATGAAATTTGCATTGTTCACCGTGCAAAACCAAGATTCATTTTTGAACTTAATTTTGACACCGTCAATGTAAGGCTCGAGGCAGTGAGTGAAAACGATGGTTCGTTGTGGCAATGGAATGGTCATGAATGGGAATTAAAACAGGGTGTAACTGCCGATAAGCCGCATTTCCCTGATGATGAACGTTTGGACAGGGCTGTTGCGTGGCTGATGGGGCTTGACCTCTTTATGCCCGAAAAAGGCGTATGGGTAGGCGATGCCACAGAGGATTTTCTTGCCATACTTGCAACCGCATGGCAATCAAGACCAAAGGACGCCGAATATTTAGGAAATCCGGCATTTCAACGAATTTTCCTTAACCCAAGAAGATTAAAGCCAAAAATCATTGTCAGAGGAAGTGGCATTGACTGGTTATCGGTTTCGGCTGACTGGGAGATTGAGGGATTGAAACTCACGCAGGCTGACCTCGAAAGATTAGCAAAATCAACTCAGAAATATGTAAAACTGCCAGACGCAGGATGGGTTGAACTCGATATTGAATCGGTAATAAATGCGCATGAATTTGCTGCTGAACTTGGATTAGACGGACTTTCGCCCATACCGGAAAAGATTCCTGTGGAACAGGCGCTGAAAATTAACGACGAAGCGCCGGTTCTGTTTTCGGATTCTAAGGAAGCGGAGGAAATTAAGAGAAGACTTAAAGAGTTCAAAGGCATTGAAGAAACGCCAATCCCAGATTCAGTAAAAGCGACACTAAGGCCTTATCAAAAAGATGGATTTAATTTTCTATGCCATCTGACAAAGATCGGGATGGGCGGTATCCTTGCCGATGATATGGGACTCGGAAAAACGTTACAGACCCTTGCATGGCTGGCTTATTTGAAGGAATTAAAGGGCAAAAATTTTAAGCCTGCGCTTGTGATATGTCCTGCTTCTGTCCTTTATAACTGGAAACGCGAGATCGAGAAATTTACCCCCAATTTTAAAGTCCTGTTGCTGGAGAGTGGCGCGCAAAGACACTCATTAAGAAAGAAGATTCCGCAATATGATATATGCATAACAAATTACGCGCTGTTACGAAGGGATTGTAACGAGCTGACAAAGTTTCATTTCAGCGTTGTAGTTCTTGATGAAGCGCAGTTCATAAAAAATCCTGCAGCGCAGATAACGCTCGCCGTCAAACAACTTAAAGCAGACCAACGAATAGCCTTAACAGGCACGCCTCTTGAAAATCATCTGCTTGACCTTTGGAGTATTGTGGATTTTGTGCAGCCCGGTTATCTTGGGGACCAGTCTCACTTTTTACAGACTTACGACCCACCGTCATCGGGTGACCCGGATTCGGATGCAATAAATCGCCGGATAGCAAGAAAGCGGTTATCCGCAAAACTCCGACCAATAATGATAAGACGGTTAAAACAGCAGGTTGCTACTGACTTGCCAGATAGAATCGAGGAAAGACGCGACTGTGAGCTTACAGACTTGCAGAAGAAACTTTACCTTGCGGAATTGAAACGAAGCCGCGAGCAGATTACCCAGATTATGCTTGAGAAAGGAATAAAACGAAGCAAAATCCACGTCCTTGCGGCATTGACACGGTTACGGCAGATTTGCTGTCACCCAGCCCTCGTTGGAAACGATGCGTCATCAGGCAAGACAGATACCCTCTTTGAATTGCTTGAACCATTAATTGAAGAGGGACATAAAGTTCTTTTGTTTTCGCAGTTTGTTCAAATGTTGAAAATACTCGAAGGTGAATGCGCAAAACGGCAGATAAAAACCTATATTTTAACCGGAGAAACGAAAGAGAGGATGTCTGTTGTAAACGCATTCCAGTCTGAGCCTGAGCCATGCGTATTTCTATTGAGTTTGAGAGCTGCGGGTACGGGTCTGAACCTGACAAATGCGAGTTATGTGATTTTATACGATCCGTGGTGGAACCCTGCTGTAGAGGCACAAGCGATTGACCGTTCTCACAGGATAGGTCAGACAAGAAATGTAAACGCTTACCGGCTTATTACACTCGGCACTGTGGAAGAAAAGATCTGGGAACTTCAGCAGCAAAAATCAAAAATGATTGCAGATGTCCTTGGAGAAGAAGGCTTTGCAAGAAGTCTTACGCAGGAGGATATTGAATTTCTATTTTCATGATAGTATTGTGAATAACTTTTAATTGAACTTTTTGGAAAAAATGTAAATTTAAGGTTTCGTGTCTAAACAGACGTTAGGTAAGGGTTTAAATAGTCTCTTGGACGAGACAAAACCCGTGACATTGCCTGCGAAGACGCCGGCAGAAGGTAATACTACTGCATCGAACGTTAACGAAATAGAAACTGATAAGGTTAAGAGTAACGGGCTAAAAGTATTATTGACTTCCAGTCAAACCACAAATAAAAACTCATCAGCCCTTACTGATGCGAATAAAACTTTGCTGAAAGAAAACCGGAGTGCATCTTCGGGGAAGATTCCGTTTGGATTGTTAATCCTTGCGGATTTGACTTTAATAGTCCTTGCCTTTGCAATAATTATGAAGTCCGACAGAAATCTTTCTGTCTCTGAAATGTTGCTTGGGGCAATGGCGATTATCGTCGGAGCGGCTCTTGTCTGCTGGGGATATCTGGACAGGGTAAAAAGCCGCTAAGATATTATATTAACTACAATTTAACTGACTTAAAATGCCGGAAGAAGTTGTAAAAATTATCGGCGAATGGCCCCGTGTGGGAAACGGGCGGGATGCCGTCTATAAACGGGTTGTTGGGACAGTTTTCCCTGATTATAAGGCAATCGTTTGTGTGCCCGGCATCCATATGCATCAACGGATTGCTTTTATAAATTATCTGAATGAGGAACGGAGAAAAAGTAATAAACCTCTGCTGACGTCTGAAGAAGAGGAACACATTTACACAAGCGGTGTGGATTTGTTCTTCAGGGATAAAGATATATTAATCCGTCCCCAGGCTGACAGGATGGATCTTGCTTTTCAGGCAGACGAACTTCTCCAGACAAAAGAATCTAAATTAAGGATCAAATTTTTACAGGCAACAGATAAAGATATTCTATTGGCTATTAAAAAGCGCGGAGAATGCTGGCGGATAAATCCTCTTCCACGTTCGCAGGCAGAGATTGAGGAGTGGATTAGGTCCTCGAAAACCGCGATTGGTCTTGAGTGTATTTATTATCACAACATGATAACCGGTGTGCGTTATCTTACTTATGAGAATTTCGCAGGACTTGAAAAACTCCCCATCAGGAGGCTTGCTGAACAACTTGAAGAGATAAAAGTTTATTCAAAGAAAAAGAATCAACTTGGATATCCAGAGGTTACATTCTTTCAGGCAGACACTAAGATATTCAATGCGGAGTTGTTTCAGAATCACGACTTTTTAAGTCTTTCCTCTGATGAACTGCTTCGGGTTTACAGAGAACTTCGGGAGAAGTTTAAACAGGCTGTCAGGGATGAAATGAGATATGAAGACTTTAATAACCTTGTCTGGCGCAACACAATGTATTCGGCTTTGATCGGGCATGAGGAAGGCATTGTCGCAGATTCCATATTGAGAGGATTGAGTCCTGAATACTTCATGCAACTTGAATGGTTACCGGGTGGTAGAATAGAAGAGGGTGAATTAATTTTTGATTCTGTGTTTGATGAACTGGATGGAAACAACGGGAATTCCTCAGAAGTTTCGTCTATTTGCGATATCAGAGTTAAAAACTTCATATTTAATTTCATCCGCGAATTCGGCGACATTGAGTATATAAATATTGCGCGTGTCCCGATGTCCTTATCGAAGAGAGAAAAATTCATGGGACATCGCGGTGTGTATCTGGCGGAAGTAAAAACCTGCAGCTCTCCAGACCCTGTAGTCCGCATAATCAGAATGCAGAAGTGGGATATTATTGGTCATCTGGACGACGGGAAAAGCCTGCTCGATGCGATGCTTCTTTCTGAGGAATACACGGAATATGTGCTGGACAGAAGGTTGGCATGCCGCCAATTAGGTATGAATTTGCCGGCGAAAATATTGATGCATAAAATCAGCGAGGTTTATGAAGGAAAAAATACCGCATATCGCCATCGGATTGTCTGGTCAACTTATTTTGAACGGGATTATCAGAGCGGAATAGCCACTGATAAAATCCCTGCAATAAAGTTCAGCGATGTTGAGTATGCAAAGCGCTTTGCCGCGCTTTTGGGGAAAGCTGCTGCGCCGAATATGATTGTGGGAAGGACATCAACCGATGTTATTGATTCAATGAATGTATTATTCGACGATGGCGATGAAATTGTCGTTGAGGATAAAGAAGGAATGCCTTCACAAATATTAATTGCTGACCCCACAGGCGCGTTTGGAAATTTCCGCACGCCACTTGAAGAATTTGCCGAACATTATGCCATGCCTGTGGTTAAACGGTGGGAATTTCTTGCTGATAAAGAGGGATTTATTTTTTCTTATCTTGAAGGATTTATAAAGGAATTCATCCGAATTCAGAATGACTACTGGAAAAGGAGACGGGCATTTGATTCACTTTTCAAACATCGTCCAAGAAATGAGGCAGGTTCTTTTGCGTACCGGTGGGAATGTGTGCTGAAACGACTGGATTCAACCGACCCTATCCGCGTGGCAGCGTGTATTGATAGTAAAATCAGAGAGATGGTAAAGAATAAGAAAGAGTCCTTGAATGTTACTTAAAGCGAGAATTTCTTTTATTCAGGAAAGGATGAAATCAATGTGCTAATTCATTTTATTCCTGACAAACGTTCTTTCCAGATGTGATACAACTCAACAGTAGCGCGGACATCCCGCAGGCAATATTCGGCTATTTCCCTATATCTGCCTTCTTTAAAGAATTGACCAACATCGTATCCTGTTATGCCGTGCGATTTTGGGGAGTCTATCTGGAATGTCTTGCAGTAAAAGTCGAGATTGAACCTTCTCGCAGCGCCTTCCCGTCCGCTTACTCCATAAAATGTAAACTGCTCGGCAAGGTCGCAATGTGGTTCGGTCGAAAACCTGTAACCGAGCCAGTCTTTTCTTGTAATCGGTACGTTTAATATTGCTGAGCGCAGATAAAGGAATGGAACATCAAATGTTCTGCCATTAAATGTAACAATCTGGTCATAATGTTTTGCCACATCCCAGAATGCTGTGAGCATTTCAATTTCATCAGGTAGAGGCACAAATTCGACCGGACCTGCCTGTTCTTCGTCTGCATCGGAACCGTCAGGACACAGATATAATACCTGACCGCGTTTTGTTTCTGCATTCAGCATTGCAATACATACGACCATGGCAGTAAACGGCGATAATGCAAGGCGCTCGGTGATTTCCTGCCGCCGCATGTCGCGTTCATCATCGTCATTTAATTTTTCAAGTTCCCGGAATAAATATTCCTTTTGCGCCTCGTCGAAATTTTCAAGTGGTAGCGCAACTGTCTCAATATCAAAAACAAGAATCGCCATGGCAGATGTTTAGTTTACAAAATTAAAAATTGTATTATTACCTCTTGGATTCAAAAGTTTGTTTCCATTTTTCCTGAAGGACTGAATGTAACTTCTTTTTGAATTCAAGCGGCAACTCATAAGGTTTCCCTTCTTTGTAGATTATGATGGTCTTTTTTATGGTATCGACGACTATCTGACAGGGATTGCAGTCTGCCATGTGTTTTTCAAACTCTTCGCAAACGGCAGGGTCAATCTCGCCATCAATATAATCATTTAAGGCATTTAGCAAATCTTTACATTTCATTGTCGCAATCAAGTCTTTTTTAATAGTGAACCGTATGTTGAAAGTTTGTTACAAAATCCCCGTTAAAATTCAAACAAATTATCACTTTCAGGTTTCTTTTTTGATTATTTTATCAATGATTGTCTGTTTTAAAAACTTTTTATTGAATCGTTTGTCCACCTCTATTAAAAATTTCATAACATGAAAGTTCAAAGATTAAAAAAACCATTTATACACGAAAACTTTTTATTGCAGACGAAACAGGCAATAAAATTATACCACGAATTTGCCCGCGATCTTCCTATAATTGATTACCATTGTCATCTGCCACCAGAACAGATTGCCGAAGACCACCGTTTTAAGAATCTTACGGAAATCTGGCTTTATGGCGACCACTACAAGTGGCGGGCTATGCGAAGTAACGGGATTCCCGAGAAATACTGCACAGGCGACGCAAGCGATTGGGAAAAATTTCTGAAGTGGGCAGAGACTGTTCCAAAGACTCTCAGAAATCCGATATATCACTGGACTCACCTTGAACTTAACCGTCCGTTTGGTATCAACGACAGGTTACTCTGTCCTGAAACCGCTAAAAGCATCTGGGACGAATGTAATGAGAAACTTGCCCGACCTGAATTTTCCGCCAGAGGGATTATGAAGCAGATGAATGTTGTGCTTGTATGCACAACGGATGACCCGATTTCCGACCTCTCTGCCCATAAAAAAATTGCAGAAGATAAGTCGTTCAAAATCAAAGTGTTACCCACATGGCGCCCGGATAAAGCTATGATGATTGAATGGGGAGCCGAGTTTAACAAGTATATAGATAAACTCGGAGAGGTTGCGAACATTCATATCCGTACGCATGAAGATTTGCTTGCTGCATTGAAAAAGCGACAGGATTACTTTAACGCGATGGGTTGCCGCCTTTCCGACCATGGCATTGATATGGTTTATGCAGATGAATATACGGAGGCTGAGATTGCCCGCATCTTCAAAAAAGCACGTGGCGGAAAGCCTGTTTCTCAGGAAGAGGTCAGAAAATACAAATCATGGATATTATATGAATTCGGATTAATGAACTGGGAGAAAGGCTGGGTTCAGCAATTCCATATCGGGGCTATGAGGAATAATAATACCCGGTTGTTCAAACTTGCCGGACCTGATATTGGTTGTGATTCAATTGGAGATCCTCAGATTGCTCAGCCGCTTTCGCGTTATCTGGACAGGCTTGACCAGCAGGGAAAGCTTACCAAAACCATTCTATACAACCTGAACCCGAGCCATAATGAGGTAATTGCGACAATGCTGGGTAACTTTCAGGATGGTTCGGTTCCCGGCAAGATGCAGATGGGGAGCGGATGGTGGTTTCTGGATCAACTCGATGGCATGACGCGGCAAATCGAAGCGCTTTCACAAATGGGACTTTTAAGCCGGTTTGTCGGCATGCTTACCGATAGCCGTTCTTTCCTGTCCTATACCCGACATGAGTATTTCCGGAGGCTACTATGCAATATCCTCGGAAACGACATGGCTAAAGGATTAATCCCTGACGATTTTGATATGGTCGGGAGAATGGTTCAGGACATTTGCTATTATAACGCCAAAGAATATTTCGGTTTTTTCAAAGATTAAAAACTGAGTGCCTGAAACACTGTTTTTGAGGTTACCTGATTTCAAGGGCGTCTTTGTCCGGCAGCTTCGGGAATGGCGCATGGGGTTCATTCTGATACCAGTAGGCAACGGATGAAATATCATCCTGAAGCGGTAGATAGCGTCCGCCCGAACGCCAGCCAAGAGCCTGAATCGTAACACGCAGGTCTTGTTTAAATCTGATAGGGTCAACAATATGCCAGCGATACATGGCAAATCTTTGTTGCGATTCATAGACGCCATCAGGTTTTATAACCTGCGCTAAGCCTGAATACGGGGTTGTGAATTCCTGATATTGTTTTGTAGCTTTGTTTTCGAAATTATAAGAACCGCAGAAATAATCTTCGGTGCCTGTTCCGCAGATTGTCGGGAAATCCTTGTCGCCGTCAATGTAGAATTTTATTTCGCCTTCTCCCCACCAGCCGGAATTATGAACGCCCCAGCACATGTATGTTCCTACATAATGTCCCCAGCCTTTGACTCCGTCGAGGATTGTATAGACTTGTTTATAGGGCAGGGGATTAACCCGTCGGAATTGGGCATGAAAGTAAGCGGCGTCTTCTGGTATTTCGGTAAGCGCATAATTTATCTGGTAATAAAGAACCATCGGGACGTCATCCAGATTTTCCATCGTGATTTTTGCCTTTTTCCTGAAAGGCATCTGCCAGTAACAATTTAATCCGCTCCAAGGATTAACACATACGGCAAGCGAACTGATTTGGGCATATTTTCCCCAGCCGCAGGCAAAGAAGTCGCCCACTGGACATTCAACTGATGGCGTTTCTTCATCATCCCAGTAAAAGCGGATTATCGACCATCGCCAGTTGCAGGTTGGCGACATCCAGATTTGCTGAATTACGCCGGGTCCTTTGATTTCTGCAAGCGTGAAAGTGGACTTTGGTTTAATCTGGACGGATGGCGAAATCTTCCATCCCTGTCCAAGTTCTCGGGCAGCATGAGCGCCGGTTCCTTCTGTTGCCATACCGCCTTTGCCTTTTTCGCCTGTGAAATTTTCCGGCGAGATTGACCGAGATTCAGCCTTTGACAAGCGATAAAGATTGCCAAGGTGCAGGTCTAATCCGTTGAATCCGTCTGCCGCAAAAAGGCAGAATACCGCAGTTCCAAGCAGGTGAACTCCAGCCGTGACCAGTAATTTTGGTGTTTTCATGGACTATTTGTGGTTAAGGTTTAAAACTATTCTCCCGTATGCCTTCAGCGCACAGGGATTGAACAATTTATGACATAAAACGGATATTTAAAAAGAAAAATTTTATTACTGATAATTTTTTGTTAGGATATTCAGGTATGGGTATTGCTGAAAATTTTGAAAGTGTTAAACAAAGGATAAATGCTGCATGCGAAAGGAGCGGCCGAAGACCGGATTCTGTTATTCTTGTTGCGGTTTGCAAGGGGCATCCGCCTGAAGCCGTAAGAGAGGCTTTTGAATGCGGTATCCGTGTTTTCGGTGAGAACAAAATTCAGGAAGCAAAGGCAAAGATTCCACTGTGTCCATCTGGAATTTCATGGCATCTTATTGGGCATTTGCAGACAAATAAGGCGCGGGACGCTGTCCGATTTTTCGATATGATTCACAGTGTTGACAGTCTTAAACTTGCCGAAGAACTCGATAAACGCGCTGCTCAGGTTCAAAGAAAAATACCGATCCTGATAGAAGTTAACGTCTCCGGTGAAACAACAAAATTCGGATATCCTCCATCACTGCTAATTGGTGAGATCAAAAGATTGTCGGAATTTCAAAATCTTGATTTACAGGGTCTAATGACAATGGCTCCGTTTGTAGACGATCCGGAATTAACAAGACCGGTTTTCAGAAGATTGCGCGAGTTAAAAAATGAGTGCGAGCAGATTCTGAACAGACCGTTGCCGCATCTGAGCATGGGAATGACAAATGATTTTGAAGTAGCCATTGAAGAAGGCGCTACAATGGTCAGAATCGGCACTGCTATTTTTGGCGAACGCAGGGTTTATAAGCCAGATATCCCACAACAGGATTAATCATCAATATTTTATTTTAGTTTTTACAAGACGGCTATTATAATGGCGGTATGAAAACCAAAATTGCAACCATTGTAATAGCATTATTCTCGTTTTTTACATATTCCGCAGATGATTCTGCCGCAGTCTTTTATAAGGCCATTCATCTGATGGCACCTTCTCCGAAAGAATTGCCGCTCGTCAACAAGATGATTAAGGAGATTTTCGCGCCTGCAGGTGTAAATATGATTATTTTTGAAATTGATTACAGATTCAAATGGAAAACCCATCCTGAACTGGCGGGGGACAATCCGTTCACGGAGGAGCAGATTAAAGAACTTGTTGCTGTATGCAGAGATTCCAAAATCAGGCTAGTCCCTTTATTCAATTGTTTAGGACATCAATCATGGAAAAGTTATAACGCGCCGTTGTTAGTTAAATATCCTCAATTTGACGAAACACCAAATTTGCCCAAAGATAATCCCGGGATTTATTGCCGCAGTTGGTGTCCGTCGAATCCGGATTTATTACCAATTATAAAAGACCTGTTTACAGAGTTAAAAGTGGCGTTTGAAGCGGACGCTATCCATGCCGGAATGGATGAGGTATTCATACTTGCAAGCGATGATTGTCCCAGATGCAAAGGTAAAAATACCGCCGAACTTTTCGCAAAAGCAGTCAATGATTTACACAATATCATAGTCAAAGATTTAAAGATGGGGATGATGATTTGGGGCGACAGATTGCTTGATGACGCAAAGTTCAAATATGGTAAATGGGAGTCGAGCCAGAATGGCACAGCGCCTGCAATTGACAAGATTCCTCAAGACATAATTATCTGCGACTGGCACTACGAGTTAAGGAATTCCTATCCTTCTGTTGATTATTTTATATCAAAGGGATTCAGGGTGATGCCGTCTTCGTGGAAAAATGAAAAAGCCGCTCTTGCTTTCTTGAATTATGCGAATAATTTCAGGGCTAATCCGAAATTGTATGGACACCTTTGCACGACATGGTGTAGTTCAGGAAATCTGGCAAAGGCATTGTCTGGCGAAGGAGAACAATCCCGCGAGGTTATGGAAATTGCCACCACAACAAAAACAATGCTCATGAAAATTCCAGTTTCACGAAAATAAATTACCTGTTAGTTGAATTTTTAAACGGGTTTGATTAAATTTTCTGAGTTTGCTGGTTAAAATCTGAACCGAAGGTGATTGATGTGACAGTTGAAACGTTTGAATACGAGATAGAAAGGGCGTTAAAAGCCTACGACACATACGTGGTGTGCATTGATAAAACACCCGATGAATTTCTTGAGTCGTTGAAGCGCCTTGTTGAAAAGGCAATTAAAGAATACGTAAACAGAAAACCCGGTTTACGACATGGTATTGCCCTTGATAAATATGTAACCGTAATAATAAGTCAGGTTGATGGTCGTGATTTACCGGTGTGCGGAATTTACTTTAACCTTTACTCCCCATATTACGAAAAGCGGCATCTGCCATCCGCAGAAAAACAAGACAGCGAGGAATAAACAATATCTTCCGTCTTTTTAGAGTTTTAAGAACCTGACCCACGAGTCTCCGTGTTTGAGCGTTTTTATTTCCTGCCATGGCGGAGGGATTTCAATCTGATCCCTTTTTGCGTGTCCCAGAATAAAAAGTCCGTCTGGTTTTAAGAGCCGCGGTATGAACGGGTTATCGAGGAGTTTCTGCGAATGAGACTGTGACCTTTCACCTTTGGTTTTTTCGCCGAAAGGCGGATCGGCAAAAATAATATCGAACGTCAGTTTTTGTTCAGCGAAACTGTTTAAACATGTATAAACATCGTTAACAATAAGACGGAATGATTCCTGCGGGAGTTCAGTTTTTTCAAAATTATCTCTTATGAATCTGGCGTGTTTTGGAGAGAGTTCAATGCATGTGGCATGTCTGGCGCCACGGCTTAACGCCTCAAGACTGAGCGCGCCTGTGCCGGCAAAGAGTTCTAAAACCTCAGCGTCCGCCACTTTTGTGCCGAGCGAATTAAAAATCGCCTGACGGACAAGGTCAGGGGTAGGGCGGACGTCAAGCGTCTTTGGCGCTTTAAGTATTAATCCGCGTAATTTTCCACTGATTATACGCATGGAAAAAATAATCTAACTGATGTCCCCGCTTTTCAAACCTCATTTTGAGGGAACGGCGATATTTTATGGGTAAGACGATGTTGTTCTGTGACTGGTATGATGCCGTCCTGCACCTTACGCCAACCGTGTTCGCGAAGCGATTTCCATCCGTAAACCTTCGCCGCCTGTCTTAACTGGCTGATTTTAACCCCCGGCTCGATTAACTCGGCAATTTCATCCGTCACTATAAAAAACTCGTAAATAGCAATTCTACCGCGGCATCCCTGATAATTGCATTCGACACAGCCGGAGCCTTTGAATGCCCTGACTTCTTCAACAGGGATATTCAGAGCTGCTGCCATTTCTTTTTTTATCCGATCATTTAGACTATCATCCGGAACTGCGCAATGTTTACATACCCTTCGCGCAAGCCGTTGAGCAATACTGCATACAAGAGATGAACCAATCAGATAAGAATCAATTTTCATGTCCATCAACCTTGTAACTGCGCTTATACTGTCGTTTGTGTGGAGCGTGGAGAAGACCAGATGCCCGGTTTGCGCAGCGCGAACTGCAATTTCGGCGGTTTCATTATCACGGATTTCGCCTATCAGCACAACATCCGGGTCATGCCGCAAGACTGCCCGAAGCCCGGCTGAAAATGTAAGTCCGATTTCCTCATGAACCTGAATCTGCTGAACGCCCTCCAGACGGTATTCCACCGGGTCTTCAATAGTAATGATTTTCCTGGTTTCATCATTTGCATGAGCAAGGGCGGCATAAAGGGTTGTTGTTTTTCCACTTCCGGTTGGACCAGTAATTAAAACCAGCCCCTGAGAAAGTTTTGTAAGTTCAGAAAAGATAGATTCCTGCCATGGTTCCATCCCAAGTTGGCTAAGGTCGCGGAACAGGCTTTGCCGTCCGAGAATACGCAGACAGACTGCCTCGCCAAATTTTGTTGGAATCACGGAGACCCGCAGGTCGTAATCCTCGTTGCCGAGTTTCATCGCAATGCGTCCGTCCTGCGGCAGGCGCCGCTCCGAGATGTCTAATCCAGCCATTATTTTAAGTCGGCTCACGATTGGATTATAAAACTGGCGAAGTCCAGAGGGCAGGGGGATAGGTTGCATCAAACCGTCTATTCTGTAGCGGAGACGGATGGATGTTCCGTATGGTTCGATGTGAATGTCGGTTGCCTGTAACCGGAGCGCTTCAAGGATAATCTGGTCAACAAAATCTGCAATTGTCGGGTCAACCTGCGTTGTATCTGTTGGTTTAACATCAAAAATTATCTCTTCGGTTGTCTGGGACATCCCCTTTTCCTGTCTTAATTTTTCGATTGTCGCTGCCCCAAGACCAAATTTATTTTTAAGGAAGTTATGGATTGCGCTCGGCGATGCTATAACAATTTTGAGTCTCTTATTCAATATGAGCCGAAGATTTCCAAGTTCAAGTTGTTTAAGTGGTTCGCTTAGCGCAATTGTGAGTGTGTCGCCTTCCAGCGCAATTGGAATCATCCTATAATGAAAGATTAGTTTAAGCGGGACTGAATTTAGAATTTCCTGCGGTATTTCGATCTTAGGAAGGTCTATGTAAGGAAGATTATTAACCTGCGCCAGAGCACGGTATGTGTCTTCCTCTGTGGCAAGGTTTAGTTCAACCAGCAATTTGTGCTGGGGCTGGTTAACCCTGCTTTCGTGGCGTCGAACCTGTTCTGCCTGCTTGGGTGTAATCTTCCCCCACTCAAGAAGCAGGTCAACAACGTCTTTCTTTCGGACTTCTTCGTTTTGACTCATTTTATCGGTAACTGGAGCTGGCAATCTTTGTTAAATGGCAGGGCATTAGTCCCGTTGGGACATTTTAATAAGGCTTCTTTCTGAGAAAAATCTACGACTGTGATATTTGTTGAAATAGCCATTGAATTTGTTGCTACAACAAGATTTGAATTAACCATGAAAAATGCCTTTTTAAAACCGGACGAGTTCTCGATCAGTCCCAAATATTTTATGTTCAGTGTATAAAACGTTGGTTTTGGCGGTGGAGGTGGCGGGGGAGGAGCATTGGTCGGAGGTGCCTGCTGGACTTTAAACCTGTCTGTGTAAAACGGGCTTAAAATGTTGGTTTTTGGATACACAATCAGAGATGACGTCATCAACTGTTCGGCTTTTTCCAACGGTATTAGGTCCGAGATTTTACCTGGTTTTGAAGAAGCCATAGTTATCTTTGCCGGTGAGTTTATAAGGTGATTGATTAAAACCAGAATCAAAATAAAAAGACCAACAATCAGACCGTATAAAACGATACGGCTTTTTGCCAGTTTATTAATAAACTCTGACCATTCAGCGCGATTCATAATCCCTTGCCCGTCCAGAATACAAAGCCGGATATCTTTAGTTCCGCAAGAACAAGATCAACGTCTTCAATCCCGTCTTTTTTAATCATGATTTTGTCAATATAAAGTTCGGGTTTAGTCGGGCGGATATAAATGTCTTTTATTTCCGGACTGGATTTGACGGGGAGCAAAGATATGAATTTCATGACTGAATGGCTGTTTCCGGATACTGCCATGCGAAAGCTGAGTTCAACAGGATAAATATTTGTTTTTGCATTCCCGGGAGATATTTTTGCAGGCTTAAGCGGTGTCAGCGAGTTTATAGATGTAACATGGCAATCTATTGCCGTCATAAGAGCCTCGTGTACAAAGGAAAGATGTGCCCATAACAATTCGGGCGCGGTTAGGTCAGATGAATATTCAGGATAACTGCTAAGGACGCCCGGGTAAATTGCCACTCCGTTTGTTGAGGCTGCCGCCTGTAATTCTTCCTGACGTAGTTGACGCTCGTTCTGAAAATCGACCAATTGAAATGGTTTATTCATTTTTTCAAGCGTATCCTGAGAGCATGCCGTTCGCGTTATAGCAACCTTTTGTAAATACTCTAAACTATTGTTTACGTGTTCGAGACGCTTCATGCTTTCGATAAACGGAACAAGGTCAATCTTTCCGTTCTGAGCGGTTAATGGGAATTTTTTAAGCAATTCCTTCCAGTTTTTTTCTATTGGTTGATTGAACGAATCCACCCACTTGTACAAGGGTATGAACACCGCAAATGTATAAAAGGCGAGAACTACGCTTATCAGAATCAGCGTTTTCTGCAAATGTCTGTATTTTTTTGCGGCAATCATCTTTTTACCGGCAGTTTTACAGGTTCGCGTTCTGGGTTATTTTCAACGGGTAAACCCGGCTGAGTTGAAACGGCTGTAACATTGGTTTGTTGAACAGATTGAAATTCATTTGTCAGGATTTCCATAAAGATTGCAAAATGTTTCTCTGGCAGAATTGTCCTCTGGTCAGCAAGAAGCCGTCTCTGCTCTGCAGGTACAGTGTCAACATTTCTGAATCTGCTCCATTGCTTGAGGGCGTTCACGAGCTGGCTTAAAGAACGTCTCAGCGCTTCGCCTTCCTCTGGAATACAAACCTCGGTTATAAACCCCGGTTTAATGACAACCTTGTTTGTTTGGGATTGATCGCCTTGAGGAGGCGGGGGAGGAGGACCGATAATTGCTACGACATTTGTAGGGGGCGGTTCATTTGTTGTTATAAGAGGCGGCGCGCTAAAGTATGTTTGTTCATCGGCAAATACCACGAACCACATCGGTTTATTGGAGCGCACTGTGGCTATTAAATCAAGCGCCTGAACAGCATCCATCGTAAGCTGTTTTTTATACAAGACCGGTCGTATCCTCTCGTAATTTTTAAGCACCTGAGCCTTTAAAAGTTCAAGGCGGTTAGCTATTTCGAGACCATACTCAATCTGCGATTTCAGCATTGTGCGTTCCCTGATTTCATAGACTACCTCCCAGGTACCAATGCCAAGTAATATTATCAGGATAGCAATCAGCAAGGCGCATACAGATTGCAGGATATGGGCAATTTTTTGCGACCGCCACATTGCCCGCAAATCTTCCGGCAACAAAGACGCCGACTGTTTGTTAACGCCCAAAGCCTGAAGGGCAAGTCCTTCAGCTGCGGCGAAGAAACCAGGTGGATATTTTTTAATCTCCTCCCCATTGTCCTGCCAAAGCATAAAATGCAGGTCAGGCGCTATTTTGTTGAGATATTCAACAAGACCCGGTTGCGCTGCTCCGAAACCGCATAACACAAAATTAAACGTTTGGATACTTAGTCGCAATTCCATGTTCTCCGAGAGCCATTCACCGACAATCCTGAGCAGTTCCTGAAGCCAGTTTTCAATTGCAGCACAATATGAATCCGATTTATCACTTCCGGAGAACAGGTTCTTCTTCAACAGAATTTCTGTGCGTTCAGAAAAATGATTGGTTGCTGATGATTGTGGTGAAATTGTTTCGGATAATAACTCAACGCCGAGGGCAAAACTTGTAACATATACTCCTTGTCCTTCGTACAAGATTGCTACTGTCGTGCTCTGAGTCCCTATTTCTACAATTATAGTAGAGACAGTTTCCGGGAACCTGTGCAAATAGGAACAAATGAGGGCATTGCCGACGGACATTACTTCGCGGACTTCTTCCCGTTCGATGCCCAGTTTTTCAATTGCTTTGTCAATTTCCTGTTCCTGACACAGCGAAATCCAGAAAGAATGCGCGTGTTTTCCGTAAGGACGCAGCGGGGCATAATCCCAAACAATTTTTGTCTGGCTCAGACCAGCGATTCGATGAGCTTCGCCCTGAATCATTCTTTTGACGTCCGATTCTGCTGCCGGTGGAAGGTCAATAACCTGAGATAAACTCACATGCTGTGGCAATGTGATTGCAACGGGATATTGTCCGAAGCCGGAGATTTTTTTCTGGATCTCTTCTTTAAGATTTTCCTTCGAAATCTCGCTTGCTTCGCTGTAATCTGGACACTCAATTACCTCTTTTCTAAGGATTGAGATTTTATTCAGGAATTTCTGAGCCAGTATAAGTTTTACATGAGGGAGTGCGACATCAATAGCAATCACCCTTTGCGCCGGCAGCATCGGCATGCCAAGGATGTATGGAAAACTTTGCTTAATTGATGTCATCAGGAGGCTCAGCGTTTAATAGTGGTTGCAGTTTCGGGTTCTTCTGGAGGTATAATAAGTTCACCATTTTCGGACAACAGCGTTGCGGTAACAAAAACAAGCAGATAACGAGGCTTATTGTATTCGGTGCGTTTTCTGAATGCCGCGCCAATAATAGGTATATTTCCAAGGATAGGGATAGATTCTACAAATTTCCTCTGTTCCCTTTCCAGAACACCGCCCATAACCACAGTCTGACCGGATTTGACCAAAACCCGCGTTGCAAGTTCTTGGGTTCTTGATTCGGGCAACTTAATTTCAAACGTCCCTGAAACATCGCGGACAGTGGCGAATGTTTTCATCTCAACATCCTGATTAACCTTTGGATTTAATCCAAGAAGGATAGTTTTGCCATCACCTCCGATACTTGCTACAACATAAAGTGAAACGCCGGATGTTATCTTTGTTGGTTTGCCATCGGGAACAAGACTCGAGGCTGTTATATATTGACCAATTGTTTGTTTTACCGTGTACTGCTCATAATAGTATTGGATTTTACCGTCGCTTATCATTGCCGGCAGGTTATTTACCAACGTAAGACGTGGCGCGCTCAATGTCTGACTCTCACCAGTCTGTTGCAGAGCCGTAAGTGTGGCTGTTAGTTCTGATCTTCCAAGAATTTTTGGGAAGATGTTAGTCCAGCTTTTTTGAATGCCGGTTGCAAAATCGTTATCAAGTCCTGAAAATGTTCCAAGTCCGGTATAATCCTGTGGCGTTCTTCCGCTGCGGACAGCACGTCCGGTTTCCCATGCAGCTCCAAGTTGTAAAAATGCTGCTTCTGTTACGGTTACAAATCTAGCTTCTATCAGAACCTGTTGTAATGGTTTATCGAATTCCTCAACGATTTTATCCATTACTTCCAGTTGCTCACGAGTTCCTCTTGCGATTATTAAATTGCGTTCATAGTCAATGTAGTATTTTGAGCCCGTGAAAAAGTTTGTAATCGCCTGTACAATCGAAGGCGTTGGTGGCGCACCATCGTTGACGAATTTTGTTAATTTCTGTTGTTCAGTAACAGTAATAACATTGCCAGCTTGCTGCGTAATTTTTGTAACCTCCTCTGGTCCGAATTGTGCCGGCATTATAAAACCATGTTTTAATTTATAAACGCGTGTTTCCTCCATTAATTTTTTGGGGTCTTTGGCATCAATAATCCATATTAAATCATCCCCAACCTGAAACTGCACATCCATGTTCCGCGAGACATATTTTAAAAACTCACCGAGTTTTACTTTATCCATGTTTACGCTCAATGTCTGCTTGAAGGCAGGAATTGATTTGTCGGCAACAAAGTTAATTCCTTCAGCCTGTCCGATATTAAAGATGATTGCCTCCAGTGTAACATTGTCCAGATGCACCGAAATTTCTTTGTTTAATATTTTTGCCATCTTACCTTCCGGCGACTCTATGTCGAACAATTGATTTGTACGGACTACCTTTTTCATGAAGTTTTCGGGAATGTATGGTTCAGACTCGAGTTTCTGGATGGCATCGCGAACGTCTTTTCTTGGAGGTAATCCGCTGTCTTTGTTTTCAGTAAAGATATCAATCAGGCTTGGATTAAATGCTGAATTCTTTGCGTCAACAGAGCGGATTTTGTCCTCGATGTTTTTTTCCATGTACTGGGTTCTCTGTTTTTCGACCCAGTTTTTTACCCTTTTAACATTGTCATCATTTGGTGCTTTTGCCTCCAGTTCATTGACTTTTTTAAGGGCATCGTCCCATTTGTTTTTCGACGCAAGGTCGAAAATTTCCTTAAACTCTTTGTCGAACTGCGGGCTGTATTTATATTTAGTTCCCGCTGTGGAGTTTGTTTTCATCAACTCCGATGATTTAGCCGCCGAGGTTGTACGGGTTGTTTTAGGCGAGCTTGTCTGGCAACCCGTAATAACGATTGTCAACACAAACGGCATTACTATTTTTGTCCAGCGCATAGGCATTTAATCAGGGTTTGTTTTTAACACAACATTTTGACAGGCGCCTGTGATATAAATCCTTTTTTCAAAGGCTCCGGAGACCGACACGAAGCCCGCATTTAGTTCAGACAAGTTCACCTGCACAGTCGCCCATACCATTATCAAACCAATCAATTCAAATTTGAGCAAGCCTAAACCTTTTCTGTAATAAATCATTCTGAGCAATAAGACGATAAATACACAGGATTATTTAAAATAATTGCGCAAAAACTGCTGAAATAAGGAATATTTTCTCCTTACAGGCACGCTTATTTAATTTCAGATGAGTATGTAAAATTTCGGCAACCCGGCTTTTCTTTAATTCTTACTGTGAATCCGTTGCTGAGAATCTCGCTTCCGGTCATTTCCACACGACAGGCGGGGTCATCAACATCTTCAAATTTATATATTGCGCGTGGATTTATTTCACGAAGTCTGAGATTAATGGATTCGTAAGGACTATTTTCACGACGGAAAACCTGAATTAGTCCGCTTTTTTCTTCGGGTCTGTCAAACTGCCATGCAATCCAATGCGAATTATCACGCGTCCATGTCGTCAGCGGATAAAAGTCTCCAAAATAATTTGTAATCACAAGTCTCCATTGTTTTACGAGTTTTCTAAGGGTGTCATAATCGAGATCTTTAACCCGTATATCAATTCCAAATCCAAGACTTGGACTTACATTGCTCCAGAAGGCGTAAGGTTCGACGGGTGTTTTTCCGCTTCCATAATATGTGGCATTTCTACATGCAACTGTGCCGGTACCATGATATGGTAACCATAGGGAAATCCCATATGTCATGCACTGATGTCCGACTGGTTCATAAGCATAATCGCTGCGCCATAACGGCACAGCCCTTCGCATAATTTCAATGTCATTTCTTCTTCCCCCGGATGCGCAGGCATCAATCAACAGGTCCGGGTGTCTTCGTCTTAATTCATCCCAGAACGCAAGCAATCCCATTACATACTTGATTTCTGTGATTCCCTGCCTGTCTGGTGGGTCATTAGATTTCCAGTAATTTAACGGGTCAATGTTGAAATCCTGTCGGTAGAGATCAATTCCCTGTTCAGTAATTGTTTTATCAATATGATCTACAAGCCATGTCCACGCCTCCTGATTACCTAAATTCAGCAGACCGCCTTTTTCACCGCCGAGTATCCACTCCGGATGATTTTTTGCAAGCCATGTTCCTGCAGCCACTCGTTCGGGTTCGAACCAGACTATTGTTTTTATTCCTTTGCTGTGCGCATAGTCAGAAACTGCGCGTAAACCACGCGGAAACCGGTTTGAATCAACCATCCATGTCCCAACTTTAGGCCAGCCCCCTCCATGATGTTCATACCAGCCGGCATCCATCCACCAGTAATCGAGTTTTAATCCTTCTTCAAGATACCTGTTTATAAACATAATCTGGTTGGTTTCATTTGCGCGAATCATTTCGTCGTATTGTCTGGAACTTGAAGCTACAAATTGTGGTTGCGGCAGTTTACCCGACGGCTTAGGCATTGAGTGTTTCATCATCCAGCGTCGCCAGAGGTTTTGTCCCCTTAACCAATCGCCTTCCCAGAAGAGAACAACTATCAACGGAGTTCTGATCTCTTCTCCCGGTTTTAATTTAAACCTGCAAATCTCCTGTCCGGCTCCAGCGTCGCCAGAGGTTTTGTCCCCTTAACCAATCGCCTTCCCAGAAGAGAACAACTATCAACGGAGTTCTGATCTCTTCTCCCGGTTTTAATTTAAACCTGCAAATCTCCTGTCCGGCGTTGATTGTGACAAGATTACCCTCTTTGCATTCTAAATCGCAGAACCACTGACCAGGCCAACCGACGGCAAATATATACCCCTCATCTGGACGCTTTTCAAGGTTGAAATATGACCAATCGGCGCCTGTTGACCTCCCATTTCCTGCTGACAATCTCTTTTTCGTGCCAGGTTTAAGTGGTGTCTCAAGTGGTTTGTAATCGTTCCCGTCGGCAAGGGAACCTATATTGTGATGCAATAAAAATAGACTTTTGGCTCCGCCCGAAATGCTGCAATCCAACACCCTGATATTTTCCAGCAATAAACTATCATTTGTCCCCTCGTTTTTAAAATACAGAACCCACTCTACAACAGGAAAATCAGAGTATTCAACAGCCTCACATCGGACTGACAGTCCCGAAGATATATCTTTCCAAACAAGTTTATGAGACGCTTTTGCTTCATTAATCCTGTGTGATGCATATTCATATTTCCACCCTTGCAGAAATTCGTCTGAATGTTTACCTCCGTAAATAAACGAAAATGGCTGTTTACCGGCAAAAAATGCGTTGTCAGGTTCTTCAAATGGCAGGTCAGAAAGAAATATTTTTTCTCCGTTTTTCAAAACTACCTTTGCATCTGCCCAATCTGACTGGTCGCATGAAATTCCATCCGGGGTCGGGTCAATTTGAAGAATAAACTCTGTGGCTCCGTCAAGGCTCACATTTACCTGTTTGCCCGGCATTCCCTCTCGCATTATTCCAGAATTAAACTTTTCTTTACCGTTAACTATTACAGAAAAAACGACGCTGCCTCTTCCGCCACTGGTTTGCTCATTGCTATCAATACCTGCAACTGCGGTAAATGAGTCGCCTGCTGAAGGAAGTTTTACGGTTATTTTGCTAAATGCGTGGCAGTATAGACCATTTGTATATAAAACTCCGGATATATTAAGCGGCTTACCGGATCTTTCGTTTTTGATGACAGGGTCATGGTTTGCATGTATTACAAGACAAGGTTTATCTGGCTTTTGGATTAGCTCGTTTTTAAATCTTGCGGAAAACCACGATTTACTTTTGAGAATCTCTTCTTCTTTTGGCATTACCGCAAAACAATCAGGGATATGAAACGCATGAACCATCAAAAGGCTAAATAAAATTACAGGGATTTCTTTTAACAACATTTTCGTGAAATTCATAAAAATACGATAGAAAAATAATGAAAATAATCAATTAAAGAATTGCTATGTTGTGCATATTGTTTGGCTGTTTTAAGCAATTATAAGGGGTTGCGGTTTATGTCTTCTCCGGGGTAGGTAAAAACAATAAGTCCCTATCAGTTCCATTAGGAACCGATAGGGACAAATTGGGGGGTGGGAGTTCGCCACGCTCTCTTTCCCGTTTGCCGGCATTAGGCGCTCATCAGGCTGCCGGCTCCCCGACGCTACTCTCCATGGCAAGCGGAGTTTTCGGTCTCATAGCGGGACCGTTCAGGACCTTGCGGTCTCTGAATTATTGGGTGAGGCTTCTTAGCCCGCTTCAGCCAGTGTTTGCGGCACCAGCCTGCAGACCAGGTAAAGACACATTTGCGAGGCATTTGAGTCTTTACCACTTAGCGCCACGTCAGCCACCGCTTTTGGCGGTGCGTTTGCGTGGTGCGACGGGTCTCGCGCCTCTTACCCCTCAGGTTGCTTTTTCCCCGCAAGCCCGCGGTCATGCTTTTCAGGATCGCAGGCATGGAAGGCTTTGTCAGAGTTGCCTCTTCTGACACGCCTTCACGGAGCAGACAGTTTTTTGTTCCTGCCTCGCGGCAGGTTTTTGGCGTTAAGCATTTCGCTTTGCAACTGCCCGTCCGTACTGGTTCGCAGTAGCAACCGTAAACCCAGTAGGTAACTGCGATTCACACGCGCCCGAAGCAAGCGACGTGTTACTTAACTCGGCTCGGGACGGCTTCTAATCGCCCCTAAACCGCCGGGTTCTCCTTTTCGCGCTAAGGCGATGCGCGACATCGCCCGGAGAACCGGTGAATTATGCCTTAACTATACGAATCAGAAATTAATCTTGATTCGTACCAGTTAAGGGGTTATATCGACCAGCCCGGTATAACCTTTCCCCGGTCGCCCGGGAGTATCCTGGGATGCTTTGTAAAAGCAAATGAATTGCTTTTCCGCATCACGGTTCTTTCAAGGAACTAATACAACATTAACTCTTTTTCGTAAATCGTAAAACGGAAGTTGTTCACAATTTCTTCACTGATTTTATAAGCTGATGAAATTTGCTGAATGCTGATTTTACCCTAATAAATCAGGCATAATAATGATTTCATAAAAAGTTATTCACAACAGCATTGTTTCCTGAACTGCAAATTGTTAATAACTTTTTAAATAAATAGGGAAATTTTACCCTTAGAAAATGATTTCCTGAACGCTATATTTCCGACAGGCTTTCTTTTATAACTTTCTTAATTGCAAAAAGTTAAGAATGTGAGTTTTCTCTTAATTTTATCATATATTTAGCATCAATAGATTTTTTTAAAAAAAATCCCAATTTTCATATTGTTTTTGATTTATCAATAAAAAATAAAAAGCTGTCCCTTAATTTTAAGGGACAGCCTTTGTAATCTTTATCGACTACACAGTTACCGCTAATCAGGCTGGCTTACCCGCTTCGCCGGCAGGCTGTGCCTGCTTGGCTTCCTGCGACGCTTTAGCCTTAGCCTGTGCCGCTAATTTAGCGAGTTTCTTTTTTCTCTTTATGTATGCCTTGCGGCGTCTTCTCTTAAGAATTTTATTGTATTGCTTGCTCATAGTTCATCAAATATTATTCAATTACTTTTATAGTTATCATGATTATTAAAAATAAAATAAGTTTCAATAAAATTTTGATGATTTTATTGGTTATCGCGGCTGTAACCGGATGTGCTGGAAATAAAAGTACTGTAAAAGAAAAGGAACAGCCAAAGAAAAGCAGCAAGTCCGGTTCCAAAGAAGCCACGCGAATTAGTTTTCATGTGGAGATTAATCCCGATGGCACGGAAAGATGTGTGCAGGCGCAGATTTACCGGAAAAACCCGATAACAATTACCGTTGACCGCTCTCCAGTATTGCACGAAGGTTTTGTGGAAAGGGCGGATGTAGTTGAATTTATGGGTACTTATGCGATAAGAATTAAGTTTGATAGTACCGGCACTTTGTTACTTGATAATGTAACAACGTCGAATCGCGGAAGGCACCTCGCCATCTTTTGCCAGTTTGGTGATGCACGGTGGATAGGCGCTCCGCTAATTACACAGAGGATTTCGAACGGTGTATTCGTCTTTACACCGGATACCACTAAAGAAGAGGCTGAAAGAATTGTTCGCGGACTTAACAACGTGGCTAACGCTATTCAGCCAAAAAAGAAAAAGTAAACGTTGAAACAAATATCAGTAAGTAAGATATATAAGAGAAAATTTGTTATGAGCAGAATCGCTAATTTAAGTTTAGTAAGACTTGTGGCAGGGATTGTCTGGTTCTCGCTAATAACAGGATTATTAGGACAACCATTTTACCTGCCAACGCCCAATACAGCCATATTTGATTTGCAGAAACAGGAAAATTATTTTGTAGCAACCCCGGGAAGAACATGGGAAAGCGGAACTTTTGGCTGTGTTCGCTCGGATGGTTTGCAGATGCATGAAGGAATTGATATCCGATGTGTCCAGCGCGACAAATTCGGTAATCCCGCTGACCCGATTTTTGCCACCGCTGATGGAATGGTCGTCTACATTAATGACAAAGAAGCGCTTTCAAATTACGGCAAATATATTGTTATAAGACATGTTATTGACGGGATTGAGGTATATTCCCTATATGCTCATTTGAGTCGTATCCGTTCAGGATTAAAGCCGAGTTCAATTGTCAGGGCAGGGGACACAATCGGCATTATGGGAACGACAGCGAATACCCGACAGCGCATTACCTCTGACCGCGCCCATCTTCATTTTGAATTAAATCTTTTCCTGAACGATAAATTTCCTTTCTGGTTCAAAGCTCGGTATCCTACTGAGCGCAACGACCACGGCGTCTGGAACGGAATGAATTTGGCAGGACTCGACCCGCGCATGATATTTTTGTTACAAAGAAGACAGGGAACGAACTTTAACCTTGTTCAATATATTCAGAATCAGACCGAATTATTCCGGGTGTTTACGAGGAAAAAAGATTTTCCGTTTTTAAAACGTTATCCTGCTCTTATTGTTAGGAATCCGAAGGTTGCGCAGGAAGGACTCGCCGGTTACGAGATCTCCCTTAATTTTAACGGCGTTCCCATTAGGCTCGTTGAACGGGCGCTATCTGAAGCCAAAAACTACTCGTCCCTTGAACTATTGTATGTCAACGCGGATGAGCAGAAGAAAAATCCGTGTCGCAAATTTGTCACCCGCAAAGGTTCCTCATGGGAACTCACGAACTACGGTTTAAGTTATATTGAATTACTGACGTATTAATTTTCTTATAATCAGATTTGCCATAAAAAGAAAATCTCTGATTGAGATAACCTTTCGTTGATAAATAAAAACCCGCTGCTTTGATATCAGCGGGTTTTTAGTTAAACGGTATTATGTAACTGGTTTGTTATTATTTGCCGGCTTTGAGCATCTCATTTACCTTTTTCATGACCGCAAATGCGTCGGCAACGTATAAGACATCGGCTTTGCCACGTGCCCAACCGCAGTTCGGGTCTAAATTAATCGCCCTTCTTTCATTAATAAACCGCCAGCCAACGGTATGCGGCTCTTCTCCATGGCAACATGTGGAAAGTCCCTTTGGATGACGCGGTGTGGCGCCTGTCTGTCCGATTTGGTTCATGTGTGTCAGAAACGAGAGGACAGGCTGTCCTTCGCTTCCCAGATCCACAAGCGATTTGCTACTTCCAAGAGACGCCCGGGTCAGATTCAGGAATTCAAGTATGATTTCTTCTGCTTCTTTGAGGTGGACTTGTCCATCCGCTTGCTTCTTTGTCCAGCCTGCACCGGCAACAAACAAAAGTTTGGCATCCGGACGGATTGTGTTTTTCCCTGCTGGCGGTTCCTGAACGCCGACATAAGAGGTTTTCTTCATTTCATCTGTTATTTCGACCGCTACTTCCCTGACGGCAGGATTCCCCGTTACAGGCGCGTAAGGCTGGTAAATACCACTTTCTATGAGCAAAACCCATGGTCTTTGAGTCCTCGAAAATGTAACTTCTATTCTCTGGCGGTAATACCAACGCGTGGCTTTGATTGTTCCATTATTGGCAATAATACCGTTGATATGCGTGTCTGTGTAGCCGTTAACGCGGGCTGCGGCTCCTGCAACCACTTTGTTCCATCGCGGTGTTGCCGGAGCAATTACAATGGTTGGGTTTACAGTTTTAAGCAGTGTTTCGATTGCCTTTGAATCTGTTGCATATCGTGAATATTTCAGTTCCTCCCCGCCAGCCGCATAAATGCTTTCTAAATCGCCGGGGTTAAAACTTTTTGCCGCTTCGGATGCATTAAAACCAACAATACTGAGAGACAGATGAGAGTCCGCCAGTTGCGATTTTAGCAATACACCCGCGCTTACCGCTTCAAATGCATGTTTTGATAATGAACCATCTGGTTCTGTATGTATTAAAATCAAAATGTTTTCCATAGATCACCCTCCGGTTACGATTTAATCCATTCAACAATTTCTTTGGCAATTTCCTCTACTGGCATATCTTTAACAATCCGCGTTTGTCTTTCCTGTTTAGGAACCTGAGCATTTTCGAACACGATAAATTTATTTTCTATTTTAACCTGTTTTGCCTTTTGGATAGCCGGCATGATATTCCGCATGTTCATCATACCGAGTTGCGGATTGTTTCTCGGTTCAGGTAGATTACCCGTAGCCCATCCGAGTACTGCCGGCGGAGATGCCAGTCTTGAAATCAGATGTTTCCCTTCCGCAATCCGCTCATATATATCAAAAGTGCCGTCTGGATTCAGTTTAAGTTCGTCAACACCCTGAAACTGGTTTGTGATTCCCAGTAATTCGCCGACAATCTGAAGGGTTGTGCCCGAACCACGCGAGGCGGATTCCCAGCCTCCGAAAACAAATAGTTTTCCAAAGTTTATCGAAGGAATGGATTTAATTGTTTCTGCGAGGATCTTGGCTATTTCGTATGAATCGGCAAATCCGCTCGCCGGACAATCCACTGCTATCAGTTCGAATGGGGCTTTCTGAGCAATTGTCATCATGACCTGCTGTAGTTTTGTTTTTGGAGCAAGACTTACGAGCCAGACCTTTGACCCTTGGTTCTTAGAAGCAAAATGAGCCGCTTCATACAATGCGTGGGATGCCCACGGATCAAGTGTTGCCGGCAACATCATTTCGTTTTTTAACGCAGGACCCTGAGGGGAATTTACCGGTTCCAGAGCCTGTAACGGATCCGGAACAATCCCTGCGCAAACAACTATCTGATATGCATTATTCATAATTTTACAACTTTACTATCACTACTATTAATCTTGATTCAATCTAATTAAAATGTCTTAAATGTTTATCATGAAGAGATGTTAAGTCAACAGAGATATGGAAGGCAAAAATAAAATCCTGTTAGTAGATGATGACCCGGATATTCTCGCCACCTACGAGGAGCTACTAAAAAATTTGCCATCTAAACCAGAGGTTCTGACAGCTGATTCAGGGAAAAAAGCTATATCGCTTATGGATAGTAACGAAATCGATTTATTGATTTGCGATATTGATATGCCGGGAATAGATGGTTTTCAGGTGCTATCAATTGTGAAAAAGCGATTTCCGGATTTGCGAATTGTTGTTTTCACTGCCCTGGAAAATGAGCTTTATCGTAATATTGCGTATGGGTTGGGAGTTGACATGTGTTGGCGGAAACCTGCTACGCAAAAAGATGCACAATTGTTTTTGGAATCTATCGAAGGACTATTGCAACAACAAAAAGGGCAAGGATTCCGTGGGGTTCAGAGTAAAAACCTCGTTGATATTATTCAACTTGAATGCATGTGCGGTAGTTCAGTTACCATTAAAGTTAAAAGCGCCGACATTGAAGCAAAAATATTTATAAAAGACGGGGAAATCATAGATGCGGAAATCGGAGATTTACAGGGTGAAGTAGCATTTAAAAAAATACTCAGGTTGAAATCGGGGGCATTTGAAATCCTACCAATCGTCGAAGACCGTGAGCGGAAAATATTTACTTCCTATAACGGGCTTTTGCTCGATGCCGCACAAACGATGGATGAAATACTGACCGACGATAAATCACAATTGCCTGACGCTTCAGAAGTCGGAGACCGCACCGCTTTTGAGAATCCCCTTGCGATAATTGCTAAAAACGAAAATGTTTTGTTTGCGATGGGTGGAGACCTTAAAAACAACCAGATAACAGGAACAGCCGGTAGTGGGGATTTCAATGCGGTTCACAATTGGATTACGCATACCATGAAAAAATGGGACTCTCTCGGGGAGTCGTTTGTGCTCGGAAATTTAATCCAGATTCAGGCTACAGAACCTCATTATTATTTAATGGTTGAGAGTCAGGCGGAAAAGTATTTGTGTGTTGCATTTAAGCCCGAAACTAAAAAAGATTCTTTGCAGGAATTAATGAAAAATTTCAAAGCAATATGGATTTCCTGAAAAGTTTAAAAGCAGGACTTAAAAAAATTCCAAGCGGGAGTTTGACGGTCAGCTCCTCCGGAAAGATTGTTTCGTCAACTATTCCAAGTTGGGTGCCAGCAAGTTTTTTATCCGAGGTTGCAAATTGTGTTATATCAACCTTTCAGAACGCAAGAGAAAATAATTTTGTATTAAATGAAGTGGTAATAAAATATTCAAATACTAAAATAGTCGCAAAAGAGATGCGTGGCGGTTATTTTATTAGTTTGATGTCGCCGTAAAGCTGAAGGTTCTTAAAAAAGATTAAAAATGCTGCTTGATGAGTTATGACTAAAAAAGAATTAGATGAAATGATTTCAAATCTTGAACTTTATATTGAGAACTGGAAACAGTTTTACAACTTTATTAACCTTGTTCGGGAAAGGCGTGCCTCCGCAGATAAAAAACCGTTTTCAATAGAAGAAGAAAACCAGTTCCTCGATGTAAAAAGTTTAATTATCCAACAGCTCGAATCTATCTTAGCCTATTTTCCGGCTGAATCTCCACCAATAAACAGAGAAGAAGTATACAACGTAGTTACCCCGGTCTCGTCTCTGCGGTCTATGATGGAAATCAGCGATGGCTCATTAAGGGGGATTGAAACTCAATGGCACAAAATTTTTATAGAACTTCAGTCTTTGATTGGACAGGCAAAAATCGAGCGCCAGAAAATGGAATCAAAATCAATCTTCGGGTTTTTATTCAGAAGATAAGTTTTAAGAACTCCTTAGATTGATTTCATTTTCCGGCTAAAAGCCAAATCATTGTTTTGAGGTTGTTAATTTCAACTTTGCCGGCGATTTTTTCGAATGTATTACGTTTGTAGTTAAGTTCCCGACTGTTATTGTGTATTCGCCCTCGAACGCATTTGCAATCTCGATTCTACCATTATTATCGGTTGTAAAAGTCCCGCGGGTTCGCCATTTTTCGTTTATTAGTTTATCCAGCGCGTCAAAGGACGGCTTTTTTGTGCCATCTCTTCTTAAAACACCGACCGGAGCACCAAGCCATGATCTGCGATCTGTAAAATTCCACATCACAATGCCGATGCAATTGGGATGGCTATATGCGATGCTGTAAAACTTTTCCAAATAATCTGCCTGAATTTTCTCATGTTCAGGGTCTGTGCTCCAGTCCATGAGCGGGCGTTCTGTTGACCAATCAATTTGTCTTCTCGGACCGCTCAGGACACTGAGTTCGGTGAATAAAACCGGCTTGTTAAGCCTGCTTAATCTTTCGAGTATTACCCACTCTTGTTCAAACGACCAGTTCCCGCCATGCATGTGCGATTGCATCCCTATGTAATCAAAATTAACCCCTGCTTTTATCAAATCCCTCAACAATCTGTAATATGCCGGCGATGTTTCGTAGTCATTAATGGCAACTAATGTATTCGGGTTAAGTTCCTTAAATTCTTTCACACAATCTGCAACCATGTTTATTAAACCGCGCTCTTTGGCATACCGCGTAAAAGGATTGTCAAACCTGTTCCACCCAACTAACTCGTTAAAAATGTCAACATCATGTAGATATGGAATAACTGTTTCGGATAATTGTTTAACGCGTTGGGATAATAGTTTCCGGAAGGTGTCGCTGTCAGGATTCATGTCGGATACCCACCGCGGGACAGCTGCACGATGGTTCCAGTGAATCGGATGTCCCCGCGGAGTCAACCCGTGTTCTTTTAACCAGCGGGCAGATTCAATTGCGACCTGATGAGTGTATTGTCCCTGACGCGGTTCATACCAGCCCCAGTATAAATGGACAGTCGAATAATTAAATAATCTTAAAAATGCCTCACGATGTCTTAATTCGACTTCATCCGCATCTGGTCTTAAAAATGAACGTTCAAAACCCGCTCCGAAATAAAACAGATGTTTCACATGCTTTACATCAACTTTTTGGTTAGGGATTGGTTTGCCCTGAGCGTCTGTAATTTCCAGAATGATTGGCGCAGTACGATTTTTTATAATCCGTGCTTCTGTCTCTGCAAGCAACGCTTTTTCATCCACTGGCGGAATTAACGGGCCGAATTCTGCTTCAATGGCATCAATTTCTTCTTTTGTGAGTTTATTAAAATCGACTTTTTGCAGCGAAGCGCCTGCAATATAGAGCGTTCCCGGCTGGTATTGCTGAACCATGAAAAACACCTCTTTTTGCGGTCTGGTCAAAAAGGCAAATCCGGTAACGTCAACCCATCCGGAGTTATCTACAACGGCGCTTTTCACACCAAAAGTGTTGTACGGAGCGCGAACACGACGAACCCGCACATCAACATTGAGTTTATTTTCCGCCTTCAATTTAGCCTGAAATTTATATAAGCCGCTGTCTAATTCCGGAACAATCTGCGCAAATGCACCCCATCTTCCTGACGGAATTTCCTGAATTGTCATTTTCTGCGCAGTCATCCCGTCCATGTTCACAATAGAAAACTCGGGTTTGCTGGTCAGATCCCATGAAGCGTCGATCCATCCAGCAGCAATCTTGTTATCCCCTTTGTCATCGAATTTGTTATTTTTCAATATCTCCTGCGCTACAATGTTGCCAAGGAGTGTTATTGATGAAATAACCGCAACCAGTATCCTCATTATTCCGCTTTTCATCGTAAAGTTGGATTATATGTTAACTTTGGATTTTATAAAGAAAAGATTCAATATTTCTGATTTTTTTATAATCCCTGTAATTTATAATCCCTTTAATTCTCTGCTACGCAGGTCGGTGCGGTTTACAGATGTAATATATTAAGATTTATTTTTGCCCCTGAGATTGATTGGATTGAGAGCGAAGTGAGTCAGTGAATTCCTGCCAGAGTTCATCCACAGTTTTGCCGGTAATATCCTTAAACATCTCGATCTTAAATTTCCCTTCACGCAGTGGTTGGTTTAGTTTCTTTACGAGCTCCTTATCGTATTTTTTTTCTGCCCATTCAAGGAAGATTGCCGTGGTTTTGTAAGCATCACGGTAACTTGCGCGGTCGGGATTGATTCTTGGGCGTCGCGCCTGAGGTTCAAAGTGACAGATTCGGATATAATCTGCAATGCCTTCGACAAGCCAGCCCGGCTTTGTATAACCCTCACGGGCTTCAGGATAAGCCTGAACAATATGAGTTAATTCATGAATAATCATTCCCCAGTCATTTGTGTTTTTGCGGACATAATTTGCTGAAACTGAAATTGAAGCCCGTGAAGTTCCGGCAACACCACGCATATTTTCCCTGAAACGGATTTTTATTGTGTCGTAAGGTTTAAATCCCTCGCTATCAAGGAGCTTTACAATTTTAGGATACCATTCTGCGCATAACTCTCCAGCTTTATGCGCCCAATCTTTTAAATCCGGCGTTTCAGTTGAATCTACGGAAATTGTTGCGATTACTTTGCCCTCCTGATTTGTCGCATTGAACGTCCATGTCAATGTCTCATTGTCCGCAGCATTAACTACACCAGTTAATACCAAGCCAAGAATTAACATCATCGCTTGTCTCATATATTCCATCCTCATTTTTCTTTATATTGTCAGTATATAATATAAAATTCTGAATAAAAACAGAATAATTAAAATCGAAATAATAAAATAGAATAAAAATACTTATGAAAGAGACTATAAGTTCAATTAACTGGTTTGATTTTGTTGTGCTTGCCTTTTTAGTTATTGGCATTTTTCGTGGAAGAAAACGTGGAATGTCACAGGAGTTAATAGACTTTATTATCTGGGTAGGGATTATTGTCGTTGGTGGGCTTGGATATAGTTTTGTAGGAAATATAATAAGTCAGAAAACAGGGCTTGAACTACTTTGGGCAAATGTCCTCGGCTATTTTGCAATTGTTCTTTTCTTTTTAATCTTAAAATCAATTCTCGATAAAATTTTCCATGATATGCTTATTGGTTCTGATATATTCGGCGGATTAGAGTATCCGCTTGGCATAATTTCTGGGGCAATAAGGTTTTTATGTATGCTACTTTTACTGCTTGCATTGTTAAACGCAAAATTAATTACCGACGCTGAACGACTTGCCACAATCGAAAAACAAAAGCGTGAACTCGGAAAAACTTATTTCCCAAGTCTTGGTGAAATTCAGGACTCGATATTTAATCATTCTGTGTCCGGAAAATTTATAAAGAACAACCTCTCATGGTGTCTGATAAAAGGCGTGCCGTCGAAATCATCAACGGAACCTGCTGAAGATAGGTCGATAAAAAGTCAGAAACAGAAGATGATTGATAGTCTGACAAAATAAAACCTGTCCGGATTAATCCCCCATTAATCAATCCCTGCTTTTAAATTTATTGCGCATCTGTATATTAAAACTGATGGGCGTTATACCGTCATATTTAATTGAACAGATTCGCAATTCGAATGACATTGTAGATGTCATCGGAAGTTATTTCCCTTTGAAGAAATCAGGGGCAAATTATTTTGCGCTGTGTCCGTTCCATAAAGAAAAGACGCCCAGTTTTTGCGTTAATCCGCAAAAACAGATTTTTTACTGCTTCGGCTGTCATAAAGGCGGAAACGTTATCACATTTATAATGGAGTATGAGAATTTAAATTTTGTCGAAGCAGTCAAGAGACTTGCGGACAGGGCGAATATAACACTGGAGATTGAAGATAAGCCCGAAGCCGGTATCAAACGGCTTAAAGAACAGTTATTCGAAATTCATGCTTTGATTGCCGAGCGATGGCACAATTGTTTGTTAAACGAAGCCGCAGGCGAACCGGCACGCGAATATTTAAAAAAACGCAACATTTCAGAAGAGGCGATTAAAATATTCAAAATAGGTTATGCCCCTGATAGTTGGGATGACACTATTAACTGGGGAGCATCACGTGGTTATTCGCCGGAACTGTTGGAAAAAGCCGGACTCGTGATCAAAAAAGAAGGGACGGATAAATATTACGACAGGTTCCGCGGCAGGTTGATGTTCCCAATCTGGGATGAGCAGGGCAGGGTTGTTGCATTCAGCGGCAGAGTTATCAGCGGCGATGAAAAAACAGCCAAGTATGTTAATTCGCCGGAAACGCCTATTTTTACAAAAAGCAGGATTTTTTATGGACTTGATAAAACAAAACGGGCAATTCTGGAATCAGGTTTTGCCATAGTTTGCGAAGGACAGATTGACCTTATTTCCTGCTACATGGGCGGTGTCAGAAACGTTGTCGCCCCGCAAGGGACTGCATTTACTGCAGAACACGCCATGATTTTAAAACGTTACACAGGCGAGGTCGTTTTGTGTTTCGATTCTGACAGTGCCGGACAGGATGCCGCAGTCCGCGCATTTCCCCATCTTGCAAACGAAGGTATCTCCGTAAAAGTTGCTTTTGTGCCATCTCCACATGACCCAGATAGTTACATTAAAAATTACGGAGCCGAAGAGTTTAAAAAACTAATCCTAAATGCCCCCGGTTTCTACGATTATTACCTTGAAAAATTGTGCGCCGATAACGACGTTTCATCCGACCGCGGCAAAATAAACGTGGTTCAGGAATTCGGCGCTATGCTAAAAAGAACGGCAAGCCCGGTCTTGATGGAGGTTTACAGGAATAAACTTGCAGGCAGGCTGGGGCTCAGTCCACAGGCGGTTGCTGATGAGATTAAAAAGGTAAAGGTTCAATCTAATATTGCCACCGCTGACACTGAAACACCGTCCGAGAGTGAAAAAAATTTACCGATTTCAAAAGATGATTTGTGGCTGCTAAGACTCGCGCTTTTATACAATGAATGCGCCGATATCTTTCAGAAGTATTTTAATCCCGAATGGATTTCCGACCTTCGTGTCCGCTACATCCTTTCTAAAAGACTTTTCAGGGAGTCAGAATGGCGCGGTGTGGCGGAATTTGTCGAGGAAGTCGATACGCCAGAATTTGCTGCAATAATAACCGAAGCGACCATTGAAACAATTAGCATTCCAAACCCTGTTAAGCAAAGTCAGGACATTACCCTAAAATACAGGAATAAGTATCTGGACAAAAAGATTTCAGAATTGAAAATGAAACTTTTCCAGACCGGCATAAGCGACGAAGAAAAAAATAAACTGCTTTCGGAAATTTCTGCGATGCAGGTTCAGAAGAGGTTGCCCCTACAACCGCTTGAAGAATCCGCTGAGTGATTTGTTTTAGTATATCCATTAATCTGCCATGAATTAATCCGAAATATCCCATTTAAGGACTTTTACTATACTCCCTTTTTCAAGGACTGAACGCGGCGGCACATCAACAAGACCGGATGAATTGAGCAACGAACTCAGACTGTATGATGTCTGTAATCCCGAAGTTTTAGCCTTCTTATTAACATCAATTTTTACCCTGACAAAGTGGCGGCGGTTGCCCGGATTAAGAATATCCTCCGCAAGTTCGCATTCCTCCACCGGTAAATCAATATTAGAACAACCTGTCATTTTTAACAGAGCGGGTCTTACTATTAACGAATAAGATACCGCCGCCGATACCGGATTTCCCGGCAGTCCAAAAAGATATTTTTTCTCTCTGTAAACCCCAAAAATGAAAGGTCTTCCGGGTTTCATCATTACCCGCCAATTCTCAAACTTTAGTTCAGGGATCCTTGCCAGAGCATTTTTAACCACATCAAGTTTTCCTTCGGAGATCCTTCCGGTTGTTATGACCACGTCGGACGTTTCAAACGCTGTTTTGATTGTTTGAAATATCTTCTCTTCTTCGTCAGGGATTAAGAATTCTTTTATATGCGGGGATACTTGTTTTTTTATCATGCTTGTCAACATGATTAGATTGGATTCATAAATTTCTCCCGGCTTTGCCTCTTTGTCTAGGCTTTTGAGTTCGCTGCCTATTGAAATCAGGGAAATTTCAGGCTGCCGGGCGACCACAACGCTCTTTATCCCCAGCGCTGCAAGGAGGGTAATCTGCGCTGTGGATAATCTGTCACCTGAATTTGCAATTACCGCCCCATACATTAAATCCTCACCGCGTTTGCGGATATTATCCCACGGACGTGTGGAACATTTTATAAGGATTTTGTTTTTACCGGCTGGTGAATTTTGAGTAAATTCAGCAGGGATTACTGCGTCTGCGCCTCTTGGCAATCTTGAACCTGCAAATACCTGCGCGCATTCGCCCGGGTTCATTTCGTTTTCATAATATTCCCCGGGTCTGATTACGGTAACAAGGTTAAGTTCAACGGGGTCATCTTCTGTTGCCGTAAGAACATCGGATGTGATAATCGCATAACCGTCAATGTCCGATGTATCGAAAAGCGGCAAATCCCTTGGTGCAATGATTTTCTTCAAACAGACCCTATGATAAGCATCCCGCGCAGCTACCGATTCTTCGCAGGTTCTCTTTATAGTGGCTAAAATTTTATTTCGCGCCTCTTCAAGAGTTATCATAGTTTCTGAGTCAGTCTAAATTCTTTATTGCCGTTTGTGTATAATTAAATGATTTATTTTTTTATTTTTCGGCTTTAATGTTTTGCCGTTTGAATATCAAAATTAAGATATGGGAATTACAACCGGCAAAGGCGACGACGGAACGACAAGCGTGATGTTCAACCGTAGGGTGCCGAAGTGGCATCCAAATGTTGAAGCCTGCGGAACAGTTGATGAACTGAGCGCTGCCTTAGGCGTTGCGCGTTCAATCAGTAAGAACAAGGCTTTGAATGCCAGAATACTTGAAATCCAGAATGACCTTATAGGTTTAATGGGTGAACTTGCCACGTTGTCTCAGGATATTGAACTTTACCGCACCTCCGGATTTAAATGCGTAAAAAAAGAAGACGCAGACCGCCTCCATAACTGGATTAACGAATATACCAAAGAAATTGACGGGTTTCATGGCTGGGCTATCCCCGGCGAAACACCACTATCGGCAGCCCTCGAAATGGCAAGAACAATTTGCAGACGCGCCGAAAGACGAATTTGCTTTTTGCAGAAACGCACAAAAAATTTTAACCCGGCAATCATTGTATATCTTAATCGTCTCGGAGATTTATTATGGCTCATGGCGCGTGTTGCAGAAAAAAGCGGTAAAAAACGTGGGTAATTCGCCAAAAATTCATCATACTATTAGCGATAGATCCCTTTTATCAAAACAGTTTAATTTATAAAACGAACTTTAATTTATTTATTATAGGATTCCGAGATTTGGTAGTATCCTGATTGACAATAAACAGCGGAATCGGTTTTTAATTAGCGCAGCATGTTTGAAAAGACAAAAAATCCTGACAATGATGTAAGCGGATGGTTCACGCCGTCGCGTTTTTTCCTCACGATCTCAATTTGTTTATTTACTGCGTTCCCGGAGGTTATTACAGGTGTCGCAACATTTGTATTTCGTGATTATGGCATTTTTTCTTATCCGAATGCTTATTATCTGCGTCAGTCTTTTTGGAAAGGCGAAATCCCTTTTTGGAATCCGTTGAGCAGTTGTGGAATTCCTTTTCTCGCCCAGTGGAACACACAGGTGTTATATCCATTTTCCTTCTTTTATCTGATTTTTCCGCTTGAGTGGTCTCTGACGATGTCTAACTTGCTTCATCAGTTGTTCGGTGGTATTGGCGCGTATCTATTGCTTTTCATGTTGTCAAAGAACAGGTTAGGTGCGGCTGTCGGAGCAATTATCTACACTTTCAACGGATTAACCATGAATTGCGTCATGTGGCAATCCACAATTGCTGCGCTTGGTTGGGCTCCATGGTTTATATCAGCGATTTATCTCTCTGTCACAAAATCAAAACCATTGTGGAGGGCGATTGTCACTGGCGCATTACAAGTACTTGCCGGCTCGCCTGAAATCACTATGGCTACGGGAGTTGTTACTCTCGCAATTATTTTGCCGGTAATTTTTGGGAAGAAAAATAACACCGCCAATACTATTTCGGAGAATACAGAAAGCGATTCTGCTCTGTCGTGCCGGACATCATTTTTTGGCGGAATTTCAAAACTCGTTTTGGCATGCATTGCAATCGGAGTCTTAACTTCTGTTCAGATAATTCCTTTTTTTGAATTCATACGGGAATCGAACCGCAGCGGATCTTATGTAGGTTCAATTTGGAGTATGCCGATTTATGGATGGGCGAATCTGATAGTACCATTGTATCATTGCTACGACTCGGCGCTCGGGGTGTTTTTACAATATCAACAATGGTGGACATCGTCCTATTATTGCAGTTTATTAGGTATTCTATTGGTTGTCTATGCTGTCCTAATGAGTAATCAGAGATACATCTTCCTTCTTGCAATTGTCTTTCTATCAGGAATAGCGCTTGCAATGGGTAACGACGGGCTTTTATACAAGCCTTTAGTCAAAGTCCTTCCGTTTTTAAAAATGATGCGTTATCCGGTGAAGTTCACATTATTTTCGATGATGACAATGCCGTTTTTCGCAGCAGAGGCAATCCGTTTACTAACGACAAAATGTGATTCTGCTGAAATGACGGTAAAATCAAATCAAAACAGTTCTTCACACAAGTTACCTCAATTCAAACAACTTCTGTGGATTGCTGCTGTTGGGCTGGCAGCAAGTATTTTAATCCTCTTCGATAATATTTTTTATCCGATGCATGGCGATAACGTGAAATTTATAGCAATCAACGCGCTTGAACGCTGGGGGCTGACAATTGGAATTATAATTTGCATTTATGCTTTACTTAAGAATTACCGCTTACAATGGTTCTACCAGTTTGCCATACCAATCCTTTTATTTGTTGACCTTCTTACGCATAATCCGATTCAGAATCCCACCATCCAGCCATGGGTTTATGAACCAAACCTGACCAGAGCCGAGTGGGAAAAAGATGATTCTCTGAAACCTCTGCCGGAAAACGGTATCTCACGTGTATTTCTAAGACCAAAAGACGATATCCTTTTCGGACACGCTTACATGAAAGACCTTGTTTCAGACTATCTTGCTAGCAGATTGTTTCTATTTTGTAATTGTAACATTCTGGATAATTTCCCAAAAACTGATGGTTTTTTCCCAGTCTATCTGAAACGATACTTTGATTTTTACAGGCTTTTAAGAATACCAGAGACTATTAATCCAGACAGACTTATTGATCTAATGTCTGCCTCGCATATAAATGAAGACGGCAAGTTTTTCCATTTTCAAAAGCGTCCGTCTTATCATCCGTTCGTAACGGCAGGCAGAGAGCCGGTCTTTGAAAAGCAGACAAATATTTTGCGCAGGATTGCCCTTGAAAATTTCGACTTCGGTAAACAGGTTATAATTGAGGAAGAATTTAAGAGTCTTGTTTCCGCAAAACCGACAAAAAACTGGAAATTATCAAATTACAGTTTTTCGCCTCATAAAATTACCTTTGAATTTTCCACAGATGAAACCACGCTCGTCCATATTTCCCAGATTTTTTACACAAAATGGCGCGCGTTTATTGATGGAAAAGAAACTCCGATATTTCCCGCTAATTATGCCTTCCAATGTATTCAGGTTCCTCCCGGAAATCACAGGGTAATGCTGGTATATACCGATACCGGATTCATTGCTGGTCTGGCAATATCTGCATTCGTTCTTTCCTATATACTCATCCTTGTATTCATAAATCATCGCAAAACCAATTGATAATCAGTTAATTATAAAATCTGTTTTTGAATTTTTATTTTAATTCGAACATTTTTACTTAAATTGTGTCGAAAAAAATTGAAGTGACCGAAAGGTTGAGTTTGGGGGAAGAACTCAGATTCACCGCGGTTAAGTAAAAAAGTTCTATAAAAAAAAGAAAAACAGGAGATGAGGTTATGAAGAGGATAATGAATATAAATGCAATAGCGTGCGCAATAGCGGTTTTCTGCTCAGGCTTATTTGCTGCGCAAGCCGCGCAATTGCCAAAACTAAAAATTGACAATCAGTCAATTAACAGAAATGCTCCTCCGATAACATCGTTTGCGCCGGTCGCCAAAAAAGCTGCGCCAAGCGTTGTTAATATCTACACAACAAAGACAATCAAATTCAGAGAAATAGACCCGTTCTTTGCCGATCCGTTTTTAAGGAGGTTTTTTGGATTACCGGATGATTTAAACAGGATTCCGCGGGAACAAAAGGAGCAAAGCCTTGGTTCCGGTGTAATTGTCAGCGAGGATGGTTATATTCTGACCAACAATCACGTTGTAGAAGGGGCTGACGAGATTAAAGTCGCACTTGCAGACGGCAAGACAATTTACGATGCAAAGGTTGTCGGCACAGATCCCAAAACAGATATTGCTGTTATAAAAGTTGAGGCGAGTAATTTGCCGGCTATCACGATAGGCGACAGCGATAAAATCGAGGTCGGAGATATTGTTCTTGCAATCGGTAATCCTTTCGGTGTCGGTCAGACAGTAACGTGGGGAATTGTCAGCGCCAAAAGCCGTGCAGGCATGGGAATAGTTGACTATGAAGATTTCATTCAGACAGACGCTTCCATAAATCCCGGTAATTCCGGTGGCGCTCTTGTGGATATTGAAGGCAGACTGATTGGAATCAATACTGCTATTTTAAGCCGGACTGGCGGCAATCAGGGTATTGGTTTCGCTGTCCCTGTCAATTTAGCAAGGTATGTAATGGAGCAGATTATCAGCAGTGGTAAAGTAAAAAGAGGTTATCTCGGAATTTACATTCAGCCGGTTACTCCCGAACTTGCAAAAGAATTTAAACTCGAGGATGCCAAAGGCGCGCTCGTAGGCGAGGTAACTCCGAAATCTCCGGCTGAGGCTGCCGGTCTTAAGGAAGGCGATGTTATTATCGAATACAACGGGAAGAAAGTTGAGGATAGCCGTCATTTGCGCTTGATGGTTGCACAAACTCCGCCCGGCACAAAAGTTACAATGAAAGTTATCCGTGATGGTAAAGAAAAGACCATTACCGCTACGCTCGACGAGCTTCCATCTGAGGGTCTTGCCAAAGCTGGAAGGTCAGGCGGCGGGTTGAGAAAAGGCGAGGTTACTGATCCGCTCGACGGAGTTGAAGTCGCTGATATTGACCGCAGGGCTCGTGAACAATACGACATTCCTGACTATGTAAAAGGCGCTCTTGTAGTCAATGTTGAACCAAATTCTCCGGCTGCTGCAGCAGGCTTGAGACCGGGCGATGTTATTACGGAAATCAACCGCAAGCCTGTCAGGAATGCGGATGAAGCAATCGAAGTAAGCAAGGAGATCAAATCATCCCGCGTACTGTTGCGCGTATGGAGTGGAGGCGGAAGCCATTACATTGTTGTTGACGCTTCCCGTCGCAGATAATCTGTGAAATTTAAATAATCCTGTAAAATTTAATACGCCGCCGGTTTAACTGGCGGCGTTTTTATTATTATTCAATAGGGTCTTTACCGATTGTTATACCAAATTTTTCTTTTATCCGAAGCCGCTCCTGATTTAGACGGCGGCGGTCATCCTCATAAACAGGTTTAGGCCATGGACGCCAGTGGAAAGTGGCAATATCCTGCGTCCATTCTTCATTCCTTGCCAGCAAAGTCTGTTTTATTTTTTCATTCAGAATCCGCGAACTCTCAAAACAATGGATCTTGTTGTCCATAGCCCATTTGCGCGGAGTGAATTTATGCGCGTTTTGAATAAATTCGTAAAGTTGTCTTCCTACATCCTCCGGCTCAAGGAAAATGCCGGTTTTTTCGTTTATGAAGATTCTGGAACCGACCTCGGCATTTTTAAATAACGCCACGGGCGTGTCCGCAAATAACGATTCAACTACTGCAACACATGAGCCTTCGCGAAGAGATAAGATTACGCTGGTTTTTGAACGCGCAAGCGCGTCAAAAACATCTTCGTCTTTTGCGTTTTCCCAAAGTTCAAAACGATTTTCCACGCCATAAATCCGCGCCTCGTTCAGCAGGACTTCTTTTGTTCTGTTTGCATTTCGTTGACCTATAAGGACGATTCTCAATGACTCCGGCATTTCGCGAAGGGCTTTAAACAACACAAAATGACGTTTATATTTGCCAAAATTGGCGAGCATCACAAGGTCAATATCTTTTTTTTCAAACGGCACAGGCTTAAACCACTCCGGGTTGACCCAGCTCGAGCATAATAGCGGAACGGTAATATAATTAGGCGAAATTCTCGGCAGGATAACGGCATCATTAGGATCGCTCAGGTGGGAAAAAATAATATCATCCCAATAAACTGGAAATAAAAAGTTAACAAGACTGTAAGGAACCGCCCACACTGGCGCCAGCACAAGATGGTAATATTTCCGGAACTCGTTTACGTCACAATTTTGCAATATCCGTGTCCATTGATATTCGAAGGAAAAATAAATCACCCCTTTTTCACGTTCACTTATGTATGGTTTTAAAACCGTGGCACTTTCGATGAGGTGGTTTTCCGCAGTTGGTTCAAACTCGCGCCAGTCAATTTTTCTTTTGTTAAGTCTGTTGATTAATACCTTGATATCATTTTCAATCTGTATCTGTTGTTTTGCGCTGGTTGCAAGCCGTGCAGCCTCGCACAGTTTATCTATGGCGCGGGCAATCTCCTGCGGCTCCCACACGTTTATGTTCACCAGCGATTTTTTCAACCAGCAGAGACAAGACCTGAAAAACCTGCTGTATCTGATTTTATCCTCAAGTTCTATTTTGACTCTCTTTAACATCGGGGATTGAATTTTTACCCGTTAATTCTTTCGTATTTCGCAGGTGTGGTTACTTTATTTTTTCCTGCTGGACGCAGGTCAATAACATATTGCTCAGGGGAAAGAGACGAGAGAATGTTCTGCACCTCGTCGTCCTCATTGCCTATGATAATTAACTGGCTTTCCCTTGCCAGAGTCTGCGGCGAATCCACCATAAGACGTGATATATGTGGAATCTTTTTCTCAATATATTCACGGTTCTTTCCCATGAGCCTTGAAAGCGAAACATGACGGTCGAAAAGCTTCAGCTCGTAGCCGCGTCCAATTAGCATCTCTATCAGCATTACCACCGGCGATTCCCGCAGGTCGTCCGTCCCTCCTTTAAATGCAAATCCAAGGACGCCAATTTTTGAGACCTCTTTGCTGTTAATAAGGTTAAATGCGTTTTTAATCTGCAACTCATTGCTTTGGGAAATCGAACGGAGCAGGGGAACGTCCACATCTTTATTTTGAGCCGCCCGGACAAGCGCGCGTAAATCTTTCGGCAGACATGACCCGCCAAAGGCAAATCCTGGTTTCAGATATGCTGGCGAAATATTCAACTTTTCATCCTTGCAGAATAGTTCCATCAACTCGCCGGCATCTATCCCGTATTGTTTACAGATTGCGCCGATTTCATTTGTAAACGTTATTTTCAACGCATGAAATGCGTTACATGCGAACTTGAGCATCTCGGCGGTGCGTATTGATGTCCTGTATATCTTTGACGGCAGTTTCTGGTAAAGAGCTGCCAGCATTTCGAAATCGCGTTCTGTTTCAGCGCCGATAATTGTCATCGGCGGATTCAGGAAATCCTTAACCGCGCTACCCTCTCTTAAAAATTCAGGATTCATCGCAACGCCAAAATCCTTCCAGCATTTTTTGCCGGAAAAATTTTCTATAACAGGAATAATCCTTTCTTCGCATACACCGGGCAGAATTGTTGAGCGGATTACGACAAGATGATAACTGTTTTTATCTTTAACCGCCTTACCGATATTTTCCGAAACGCGTTGCAGATATGAAAAATCGACTTCCCCGGTGTGTTTAGACGGCGTTCCGACACAGACCATCGAAATATCTGTATTAAGTACCGCATTGTAATGATCAGTTGTGGCTGTTATCAACCCCTGTCTTACTCCCTCCTGAATTAATTCTTCAAGGTATGGCTCAACTATTGGCGATTTACCGGAATTGACCAGATCTGTCTTTTTTGAATCAACATCTACGCCGACAATAATGTGCCCATCACGGGCAAAGCAACCCGTTATTACAGCCCCGACATATCCAAGACCAAATACGCTTATTTTCATTTATACGGCAAATCAGTGTTAGGTTTTTCTTTCGGTAATCTGGTAACAATAATCTTCAAATATAGTCGCAACCCTTTGCCAACTAAAGTTTTTTTCGACAAGTTCCCGGGCGTTTCTCGCAATTTTTTGCGCAAGCCCGTCGTCATTTAAAAGTTTTAATGTTGCCTCTGCAAAGTCTCCGGGGGTGTCAGCAAGCAGAATATTTTCATTATTTTTAACCGCGAGACCTTCTGCGCCAATTGAAGTGGAAACTACCGGCGTTCCCTGCGCCATTGCCTCGTAAATTTTAATCCTTGTTCCTCCGCCGGCGCGCAACGGAACGACCATCACACGCGCCTTATCCATCCACGGCCTGACATCCTCAACTGTGCCGGTAACAATTATTGATTTATCCTTTGCCGAAAGCGCCCTGACAGATTCAACGGGCTTTCTTCCGACCACGGCAAACCGTGCATCAGGTTTACGGCTTTTGATGAGCGGATAAATCTCGCTGGCAAAATATTTCACAGCATCAATATTCGGCATCCAGTCCATTGAACCCACAAATATAATTAACCCGTCTTCAGGTGAGCGGTTGTCCGGTCTGAAATAATCAATATCAACCCCTGTGGGAACACTGCCGAAGATATTTGTCAGTCCGTAATCTCTTTGCATCAATCTGCAATCTTCATCAGATACACAGACAACTCCGCCAAACTTTGAAGACGCCAGTTTCTCGAAGTTTCTCAATCGTTTCCATTGCAATGTGAAATACCATTTTTTAAGTGGATTACCGGCAGTATCAGCAAGCCTTTTCCAAATTAACGCCTCTACGTTATGCTGAAATAACAACGATTTCGACGGGTTTTTTGTCGCATTCAGCCAGTTCACCGAAGGAGTCAGAAAATCGCAGATTGTCAAATCGTATTCGGCTTCCATTTCTGAAATTTTGGCAGACATCTCCGCCGATTTGTATTTTTCGATCACATACGGTAGATCAGAGAACAGATTTTTAATAAGTTCAAAAAAGAATTTTACCGAGCCCTTTGGAGTTTCCCTCCATTTAACCCAGCACTGCCGCGAGGAATATTCATTTGCCTTTTCGACTGCGGCGTCAGGCAGTTCAGGCGAAAGGAACGACAGGAAACAAATTTCATGGCGTTTGTTTAATTGGCGGAGCATGTTATAAGTCCGCAGTTTTCCGCCAGTGTCCAGCGGATGCAACGCGCCTGTTTTTAGCCATAGAATTTTCAGATGGCTTTTATTCATCTACATTAGCCTCGAATTCGCTGTCGAACTCCACAATCCCGCGGTAAATCGGTTTGGTGGGGATATTTCCCGTATTGCTCTTTCGTGCAGAAACGCTGAATGCGGAAATATCGTGGAAGTCCCTGTAAAATTCCTTGCAGTAAAGGTAAAGACCAACACCCGCGGTAAATCGGTTTGGTGGGGATATTTCCCGTATTGCTCTTTCGTGCAGAAACGCTGAATGCGGAAATATCGTGGAAGTCCCTGTAAAATTCCTTGCAGTAAAGGTAAAGACCAACACGATAATCTCCTTCAACAAGTGGGATCGATTTTATTTTTCCGTTGATCTCAATCGGCTTATTTTTCTGTGCCTGATAGGATTTTCCGTTCGGCAACCGTAGGTCAATAATCCCCACACGCACGCCATAGACAGAATAAATCAGAATCTGTAAATCAAAAATTGATGTATCGCACTCTGGAAGAATCTTGATTTGAAAATTGAGATTGTCTCCTGTTGTAACAGGGTTTGGCGAAAATTTGAATGTGGTAAGTTTAAACTGGTTTCCCAGCGGATAATTCATCACATCGCCCCCTTCGCTATCTCCTTTTAAATCCTTCAGATATGCAGCCACTTGTTCATCCACTGCACCAATTCCCTTTATTCTTCCCTGCGAAAGGTAAATAACCTTGCCGCACAGCATCTGGATTGCAGACATGTTGTGGCTGACAAAAAGGATTGTTCTGCCTTTACCGCGTGAAACCTCCTGCATTTTCCCCAGACATTTATTCTGAAACGCAGCATCGCCGACAGCCAGCACTTCATCGACTACTAAAATCTCCGGCTCAAGGTGAGCCGCCACGGCAAACGCTAGCCGAACATACATTCCTGATGAATACCGTTTTACTGGCGTATCAATAAACTTTTCCACCTCGGCGAACGCGACAATTTCGTCGAATTTCTTTTTAATTTCCGCCTTGCTCATCCCGAGAATTGCCCCGTTTAAGAAAATGTTTTCCCTTCCTGTCAGCTCCTGATGAAAGCCTGTCCCTACTTCGAGAAGACTTGCAAGCCTCCCGCGAACACGGGCTTCTCCTTCCGTAGGTTCGGTAATCTGGCTTAAAATTTTTAATAATGTGGATTTACCAGCGCCATTTCTTCCAATAATTCCGATAACCTCGCCTGCCTCGACATCGAACGAAACATCTTTCAATGCCCAGATATACTCATCTGGTTTTTCGTCATTCCTTTTTCCTGAAAAAATTCTTCCGGCAGATTTGATTATAGCGGTTATATGATCGCGCAAGGTATCATGGGCAAGGGTTTGTCCCAGCCTGTATCGTTTTCCCAATCCCCGCGCTGATATTATCGGACTGCTCATGTTTAAATTACATCCGCAAACGTTCTTTCCATGCTTCTGAAATAAATTGCCCCTGTAACAAGCAAAATCAGAATGACCAATACACTGACCAGAAAACCTGCCCAGTATGGTTCGAAGCGTTCTCCGAGAATACACCACCTGAATCCATCAATCACCCCGACCATAGGATTCAGGTTGTAATAAAACCGGTATTTCTCCGGAACAACTTCAGATATAAACCCAACCGGACTCACATACATTCCCATCCTTACAATAAATGGGACAATGTATTTAACGTCGCGGTAACGGACATTCAGCGCGCTGAACCATAGCCCGACTGAAAAAGCCGCAAGGAACGCCACAATAAAGAAGACAGGTAGCATAAACATCCGCGAAGTAAACGGCACATCAAATCCCCACATCAGCGCAAGAAGTATCAATGCTGATATTATCAGGTCAACAATGCCGGACATAACTGCGCTTGCAGGGATTATAAGACGCGGAAAATACACCTTTGTTATCATCCTTTCTGAAGCCACAAGAGACTGGCTGCTTTCAGTCATGGCATTCGCAAAAAACTGCCATGGTAACAGAGCCGCAAAAACAAGTATCGGATACGGTGCGCCATGACTTGGAAATTTCCCCACAAAAGAGAAAATAGCGGTAAAAATAACCATCATCAGCAATGGCTGCAACGCCGCCCATGCAACACCAATGTATGTCTGTTTATACCGGACAAGAATATCCCGCCATGTAAGAAACAAAAAGAGTTCGCGATATCTCCATAATTCTTCAAAATCAATCGCAATTATGCCTTTTCTGGGACGAATTATTCGTTCGTATTCTGCCATTTTTTGTATGATACTATCTTAAACGTAAATCATTCATCAATATCACTTTAAAAATCTTACGCATTTTAGCAGTTTTATGAGTTTATTATCTGTAAATATAAAATAATTTTCTATTGAATGCTGAGAATTGATTTTATAACGTTTGCCATTTCAATAGCGGTTTCGGCGGCTTCAAGACCGCGGTTATGTTTCGGGTCAAGGCATCTTTTAACCGCCTGTTCAATGTTGTCCAGCAATAACACCTCGTGAATTATCGGAGTTAAATATTCAATCTGCATTCTCGTAAGCGCATTCGTTACAGCCGTGCCAATCAAATCCGCATGCGCTGTTTCCCCTCTAATGATGACGCCAAGACAGATTATCGCCGCAAAGGTCTTCGGAGTGTTTGAAAGAAGATTAGCAACCACAACTGGTATCTCATAAGCGCCTGGAACGCGTACCACGTAAACTGAATTTGCCCCTGCTTTTTCGAGCCTTTGCTTTGCAGCATTCAACATCGAGTCCACGTAGCGCTTGTTGTAATTTGACGCAATAATTGCAAAATCTCCACCAACAAACTTTTTCTCTTTAGTCGTAACCTTTTTCAGCATGAATATCTTTTAACGGATTTTAAACTGTTTTTCCAATCATTTAATTAGCGCAGATTTGATATTTGCACAGAAAATGATACTTTATAATCATAAAATTATAAAAAAATGAAAACTGTTGCTGTAATAGGTGCGTCTGCGAGACCTGAAAAATACGGGAATAAAGCCATCCGCGCATTCCTTCAGCGTGGTTATACAGTTTACCCGATTAACCCAACCGAAGAAGAAATCCTCGGGCTTAAAGTTTATAAATCAATTCTCGATTTGCCGGTGCGTCCGGACATGGTTACCGTCTATGTGCCACCCAAGGTATTGCTGAAGATTCTGCCTGACATTGCCAAAAAAGGTTGTGATGAACTCTGGTTAAATCCGGGGACAGACTCGCCTGAAGTTCTTGCTGAAGCTCAACGGCTTGGATTGAATGTTATTCAGGCTTGCAGCATCCTTGGTGTTGGACTCCACCCAGATAAGGTTTAATATTTAAATCAGAAATTAATCCGTTACGGCTCAGAGGCTATTTGAAGCGACTTCTGTAGTTCCTCTTTTAATTTTAATGCGCATTTTTCGCAACAGGTCTGAAAATATGCGTCTTTTCCCTTTGCCTTAATCGGAGAATCTTCGCCGGCAACAATCATTGGAACAACCTTTCCCGTGGATGTTAAATAAAGAGGCTGAATTGTATTCGGCGAAAATTCCCTGAAAGCCGCTTGATGCAAAGATACAGGTATTATAAACGCCTGCGAGGTATCCATAATTTCGGATGAACACCATGCGCACCTTTCCCTCCAGTATTCCTGATTCCAGTCCTCGCCTAAAAGTTTCTGCTTTGTTTCAGGTTTTTTCTGCCCCTTATAATAATTCTGTTCATTAAAATGTTTTTGCGGCGGTTTATTAAATTGTTTTTTAGGTTTTGCCATTTTATTTAAAAACTTCTTCTATTGATTCTCTTAATGATAATATAATTTTGTTAATTTCCTGTTCACCAACGCAATATGGCGGCATTATAACTACGACGTTTCCAACCGGACGGGTTAAAACACCGCGACGTGCCATCGCTTGACAAACCCTTATTCCTGCCCGTTCACGCAAATCAAACTGTTCACGCGTCTGCCAGTTTTTCACAAGTTCAACCCCTGCTATCAGTCCTGCCTGCCTTATATCGCCAACATTCTTCAGTTCCCATAAGGTATTAAGACCTTTCTGTAAGGTAATTTCAAGTTTAAGTCTTTCATAAACTGACTTTTTATTCAACAAAAGTTTCATGCTTGCAATTGAAGCCGCAGAGCATAACTGGTTTCCGGTATAACTGTGTCCGTGAAAAAATGTTTTGAATTCAGAATACTCGCCCAGAAAAGCCTCAAAAATTGCTCTTGTTGTCAATGTTGCCGCCATTGGCAGATAACCGCCTGTCATTCCTTTCGCAAGCGCCATTAAATCGGGCTGAACCCCTTCCTTATGACATGCGAATAATCCCGGATATATAACCCTCTCATCCGCAGCGCTTTTGACAACGCCTGTCCGTCCAAAGCCTGTCATTACCTCGTCGGCTATTAAGAGCGCTTTATATTCGCGGGCAATTTTGCAAACCGAGTTTAACCACCCCTTTGGATGCGCAATCATCCCTGCCGCTCCCTGAATTAATGGCTCAAATACAAACCCGGCGTAAGGTTTCCCCTGTTTTGCGGCTTTCTCAAATCTTTTCTCGAATTCCGCAATGCATTCGTTGTTGCATTTTTTATAATCGCGAGCATCTGCCCGTTCAGGTTTAGCCTTATTGTAACGGCACCGGTAACAATAGGGAGACATTACAGAATCTGTATGAAAGAGTAGGGGACGCCATGTTTTGTGAAAAAGGTCAATATGCCCAAGGCTGACGGCGCCGATTGTATCGCCGTGATAGGCGCTTGAAATTGAAATAAAACGGGGATTCCGGCTTAGTCCTGACCTTCTTGAATATTCAAAGGCGAGTTTTAACGCAGCCTCCATCGCAGTAGAACCATCGTCGCTGTAAAAAACCTTTTCCAGACGAGGCTGTTTCGTTCCGACAGATTTTTCCTCAAGTTCGCGTGAGTTGGCATTTTCAATCAGCAATTCCGCCAGTATTGATGCCGGTTCGTTTGCGAGTCCTAATGCCGATGAATGCGCTATTTTTTTCAGTTGCCGTGTTATTGCCTCGTTAATTTCTTTTCTGTTATGACCATGAAGGTTAGTCCAGATGGATGCGTTTGCGTCAATGTATTTCCTGCCTTTGTCGTCAAAGAGATAACATCCGTTTCCCTTAACAATTACAATCGGCTCAGTTTCAAGCCATTCTTTCATCTGGGTAAACGGATGCCAAACATACTTTTTATCCAAATCGGCTAATCTTCCCATATCTGAAAAATATCCTGATAGAATTAATTTAAAGCTGCCTTCAAGGCAAGAGATAATAAACGAATATCTTCCGGTGTATGATTTGCTGAAATTGTAATTCTTAACCTTGCAGTATTTTTGGGCACAGTCGGGAATCTGATCGCCGGAATAAAAAATCCATTTTCACTCAGAAATTTCGAAACTTTAAGCGTTCGCTCATTTGACCCGAGTATGACTGGAATTATTGCCGAGTTAACGTTACTCAAATCGATGTCCATCTCTGCAAGCGCCTGTTTTAGTTCGCCTACAAGATTCCACAAGGTCACCGCGCGTTGTCTGCCTTCGTCGGACCTTATAATCTCAATCCCTGCCTTTGCGGCTGCTGCGACACACGGCGGCGGGGCAGTGGAATAAATGAAACTCCGGGCGCAGTTGATTAGATGGTCAATCAGACTCTTTTTGCCGCATATAAAACCGCCTGCTGAACCAATTGCTTTTCCAAGAGTCCCCATCTGTATTTCCACACGGTCGCGTAAGCCCAGCTCTTCGATTAATCCAGCACGATCAGCCCCGAATAAACCTGTCGCATGCGCCTCATCCACCATTAACCATGCGCCATATTTATCCTTTAATTCAACAATGTCCTTCAAAGGCGCTGTATCGCCGTCCATTGAAAATACACTTTCGGTTACTATAAGTATCTTACGCTTTGAACTCCCCACGCTCCTTAAACGTTTAAGAATGGATTCAAGATTGTTCAAATCGTTGTGTTTGAAGACGCACAATTTTGCCCCTGACATCCTTGCAGCGTCAATCAGACACGCATGCGACAGTCTGTCCAGCACAATTGCGTCCTCCCTGCTGACAAGCGAACAGATTGTTCCCAGCGCCGTTGCGTAACCTGATGAAAAACTGAGAGCAGCTTCGGTCTTTTTGAAATCGCAAATCGCATCTTCTAGTTCGTGATGTGGTTTGAACGAGCCGCATATAAGCCGCGATGCACCCGAGCCAAAACCATATCTTTCAATTGCCTCAATTGCCGCCTGCGTTACTTTTGGATGCGTGGCTAAACCAAGATAATCATTAGATGAAAAGTTCAGAAATAACTTGCCATCCATCATAATTCGGACAGACTGCGGCGACTGCATCTGTCTTAAACATCGCCACAAACCCTGATTCACGAGTTCTGTTCGTTCTCTCTCTAAAAATTCATCAATTGATAAAAATCCTTCAGACATATCGTATCAGCCTCTTTTTCAAATCCATTTTGTAATTCTGCTATCGAGTTGAAAAACCTGACCGCTTATATTTTCTGTAGTGGAAAGAAAATGACAAAACCGCGCAATCTCCCCGGCATTCGTTGTCCTGCCAAGCGCGTTTTCGGCTATCAGATTGCTTTTAATTTCTTCTTTAAGATTTGATGTCATTTTGCTTTCGATGAATCCCGGAATAATAACATTTACCCTGATATTCGCACTGCCAGATTCCTTTGCAAGGCATAACGAAAACCCGATAACAGCGGCTTTTGACGCAACATAATTGGATTGTCCCATCCGTCCAGTTTTTGCCGAAATACTGGAAAAATTAATGATATGTCCGCCACCTTTGCCAGCCATTATACCAATCGCCTCGCGCGAACAATTTACTGTCCCAATTAAATTAACTTTGATTACCTTTTCCCAATCTGCCTCGGTCATGTTGAAAATAAGATTATCGCAAACCACTCCGGCTGCATTTATGAGGCAGTCAAGTCTTCCGAATTCCTCCCTTATTGTAGAAAATATTTCCCTGACCTGTGTGTTATCGGTGATATCTACCTTTACAGGAAATAGGTTATCATTGTCTTTGGCAATTTGCCCGCTAAAATAACCGGCAATTACCTTCCACCCATGCCCAAGAAATTCATTTGTTAAAGCCTTTCCAATGACGCCAGATGCGCCTGTGATAAAAACTACTCTCTGTTGAACTTCCGAAGTCATGCGGATTTACGGCTGAAACTTTGAAGCCAATTCTTTGTAATTTCCTTCTGCAAATTTTATTTGTCCCTCAATCATAGTAAAACCAACACTCTCACCCTTATAATTAACCGCTGCTTCATAAGCATCTTCAATCTTTCCGCTATAAGGAATCCCAACAAGATTTGCGTATGCGCCTTTTTTTATTACGCCGTATTTATTTTCCATCCCGATTGCGATTGCGCCGTTTTTTGTCGCCATTCTCAATATCAGCGCCGGCTCAATTTCCGGATAAACGGATGCAAATTGTCTCATCTCACTGAACATGTTCAGTTGATTATCTTCCCGGTTTTCCGATAAGCCTGTGCTTGCAAGGCTATCTGTCCCGAGACACACATTTATTCCTGCATCTAACAATTTTCTTAAATGAAATTGTTCATGTCCGAAATATGAAAAACTACGCGGACAATGTACCACAGATGCATTGTTTCTTCTTATTAATTCAACATCATCGTCGTCAATATAATTTGCATGAACAAGGAGCATTTTTTGGGGGACCTCGTACTTGTAAAGTATTCGGACAGGCGAGCCGTATCCGCAATCAGATGTTTGTCTGCCAAGCGACTTCAGCCACTCAATCAGTTCGCCCCTTCCTGATTTAAACATCTCATATTCATCTTTTGATTCGGCAATGTGAACCGAAACCAACAAATTTTCTTTTATGGCAAATTCAAAGCATTTTTTCAATAACTCAGGATTTGTGGAATAGAGCGAATGTGGAGAAATGCCTATATTGTTTGCCCTGATTGTCATTTCCCGTTTTGATTTAATCAGATTCCAGAAGTCAAAATCCCTGTTCTGAACACCAAGTATTTCTATCAACGAATATAGAACAAGCGGCGTCTCGCCCCATATTTCAGGGATCAGGTTTGGCGCAGACTCAATATTTGCAACAATACCGCATCCGGTTCTTAATAGCATTTCTGCGCCGGTTTTCCACGAGGTTTTAAAATCCTGAGCCGTTAACTGTTTTTTTGCAGCAACAATCTCCTTAATCCATGTGGTGAAATTTTTCTGCGGCTTAATTTTTCCATGGAGGCATGTGTAATCCAGATGTGCATGCGCATTTACAAATGCCGGAAGAATAACTGATTCCCCGCAATCAACAAAATCAAACTCTCCTTTCGTTGCATTTAAATCTTTCTTTTGCCCGAAACCAAAAATGCAATTATTCCTAATTAATAGATATCCGTTTTCAACAGGCGGAGAATCTATCGGTAAAATCAATCGGGCTAAGAGACAAAGCCCTTTGATTTGGTTCATTTAATATCTTCCTGTCTTTTTACCTTAAGACGCGCTGCTTCAGTATGTTTACGGTTTTTAGTAATGCTATGGTGCTTACGGATTTGCTGTTCAATCTTTTTTGCGACCCGGTCTATTGCCACATACAGATCTTCCGCCCTGTCTTCGGCAAAAAGGTCTGGACCTTTTACACCGAGTCGGATTGAACATCCGAATTGCTCGGAAGGCGTTTTTTCTGTATCCTTGTCAAGAGTCACCCTCGCTTCGATGACCTTGCTGTTGAGGTGTTCGATTTTTTCAATGTGTTTGAGGACTCTGTCTTCTATCGCCTTCGTAAGCGTTACGTTATGAGTAGAGAGAATAAACTTCATATCTGATTCAAATATGCCACAACTATTCCAAAAAATCCATACAAAATTCTCGGATTTTTTAGATTACAGGCTTTTTGCAATATACCGGTTTTACTTCTATTCTTTCGGGTCAACAGCAAATCTTTCCACAAATTTTTCCGGCGTCAGACCGGATTCATTGAGATGGGTTATTTTTGTCCATGGTTTATCAGGAACACCTTTTGCCACTGCGAGCCACTGGTCTGCCACAGCCTTTCTGGATTCGGGTAGAGGCCATTTCCCGTTGCTTTCCTTACATTCTTTCCTTAGCTGCTCCCATCTCACAAGCCAGACATACCGCACAGGAAGGCGTGCAATTTTCACCCTCAACGTTAACTCCGGGTCGTTGCTCACAGCCTTTTCTGCCGCCTCCCAGAGTTCTTCCGCCTTTGAGAGTGTCTTGAAATTGTTAAACGGCGTATTCGGCGACGCAAAACAACCAAGGTAAAATCCCTTCGACGCCTCATGCATCAGTTCCATATATTTTAAAATATGTTCCCACGCAGCCCCATAGTAACCCTGTAAAAATTCAACAATCAGAGCCCGGTCATCCTGATACGGATTGTATAACAATTGCGCAAGCACCCACGCCCGAAGCTCGGACATCTCCGCTCCATAGGATTGATACGCCCCCTGTTCAAACACGCCTTTGACATTGTGTTTATGGAAAAACCTCAGATTTTCACCGAGCACAAACCAGTTCGGATGCGGCTGAATATAATGCGCAAAGTCAGTTGTATAATCCCAGATATAAAGCCGGTTACAGATTTTTGACCATCCGAGAATGTCATCGGCAAATTTTTTGTTCGATTCATGAGTAAGCGGCTCTCTGAAATTACATTCTATCGAGCAAAGGCGGACTATCACGTTCGGTCGCGGTTTAACGGTCTTTGGCGGTTTCCGTGTATATTGATATGCAAGTGTGTCTATTGCCACATTTGGAAAATCTTTTTCAACCTTTTCAGCAACGTAATTCACAAACTCCAGTAAACTCCCGGATGGACTCCCCTCTCTTTCATCAATCTCCTTGCACTTCGGACATTGACAATTCCCATGCCAGTCATTTTGCGAAACCGAAATAATTGACGCCTTGGGCGATTCTTTTAACCATTGTTTTACGCGCTCGACCACAAAGTCCCGCAATTCAGGATTTGAGAGACAAAGTTGCGCATTTTGGTGTGTTCGTTTGCCGTTAATCATGCTGTACCAATCCGGATGTTCATTGAAATATTTTTCCGGTGGAACAAGCGGATAAAACGTATGCACAAAACCCTTGTAACGGATACATCCGCCAAGTTCATCCGGTATGCCTGCGCTCTGACTGTTTGAGAAATTCCTTACAGCCCATTCCGCATTAAACGCCGGATACCAGAACGGGTCGCGCGATTCAAATGCAGGTTTTTCCCTGATATTAAGTTCTTTAATAGTCAGGTCTGGATTATTCGGTATTTTTTCCGCCCATGGTGTCCAGTATCTGACCCCGCACTGGCTTTGTAAAAACCTGCTCGCTGCATAAAGTGTTCCTCGCGGTCTTCCCCCTGAAATCAACAGTTTTTCTCCTGAGGTTTTGATGACCACCTCTTCGGGTTCTAACTTTTCAAAATCTATGTCCGGAAAATATTTTTTTGCCATCTCCCCCCTGCCAACAATAATAACCTTAGCCCCTTGATAGTCAGCAGATTCTTGGATTTTAAATTCTGTCCCTGTAATTTTTGAAAGAACCCGCGAAACCTCTTTTGCCGCCCATCTTTCAGCTGCCGTGCTGTCCGGACTCACAACAATTGCATATTCAGTTTTCCCCGCCTTTGAAAGAGACAATTCTGAAAGCGCAGGAAAAGATGTGACCATCGTCATAGCAACGGCCGTAATAAGCCCGTACCATGACCTCCGTGCAGAAATGCCTGCTATTATTGAAAAAGTTGGTGTTCTCATACGTTTAATATTATGTAATCTGGTTGAAGATAAACAAGAAATAAAAAGTGTTGTTGGCGTATCCTGAAATTAGGGATTATATTGCCGGGATGTTGAGGAATTTGGTTAAAAAGAAAAAATAATGAGAATACATTGTTCAGCTGTTACCCACCGGGGTTTAAAACGCGAGAAAAACGAAGATTGTATGCTGATTTTTGACCGTGTTATTTACGACAACGAAGAGGCATGGTTTAATCAGGATACAAACGCTGATAATTTTTTATTTGTTGTGGCGGATGGCGTAGGTGGTTCTCCCGGAGGCGACTTTGCAAGCCAGTTCGTTCTCGGATATCTCTCTGGATTCAGAAATTTTGATTCAAAATCTCTTGCGGAGGAAATAAAAAATGTCCATAGAAAACTTCTGATCGAAAATAAAAAAGATCCCTCTAAAAAGCATTGCGCAACCACTATTGCAGGCATAACTTATTCCCCGAAAGAAGGTATCCTCTCCTTTAATGTCGGAGACGCACGGGTCTACCGCCTGATAAATGATAAGCCAGAGTGTGTTTCAACGGACGACAACCTTTATGCAGCCCTCGTCAGAAGCGGCGCCATTGTTGAAGAAAAAGACGCCTTAATATTATCTAATCTCCTTACGCAATCAATCGGGGGCAATCCTTTGTATGACATAGAGCCTCATATAGTAACAATAGTCCCGTCTAATAAAGAACGCTTCCTTATCTGTACGGACGGTTTGTATAGAGTTCTCGGAAACCAAAATATGGAAATCATAATTAGTAAATATAAAAAACCGGATAGTGTTTTGAAAAAGCTCCTTGAAAAAACATTATCATCCGGCGCACCGGACAATATCGCTGCCATATTTGTTGAAATCGAATTTAGTCAAAAGGAAAATACAGAAAAGAATTAACGCTTTTTCAAGGGTTGCGATTTGCAATAATTGTAACCCAAAAACCTTAATCACTTAGCGAATATATTTTTTGGACTTTTTGAAAGTTGTTTTTGCCAGAAGACAAAAAATATTCTCTGAGCCACAAAGACTCGGGTTTTGTTGTAAAGTAAAATTAAGTTGAAAGATTTCAGATTTTACCACAACGGAAATCCTCAGCCTGTTTTTCAAAGAATTTTCAAAGATAAAGAATTGTTTTTAAATCATGAACAAGGCTGGACATAATCGGATAACGATTATCAGGCTCAAATTCCAGGCATTTAAGAATTACCTTTTCAAGAGGGGCAGGGATATCCGGATTCAGTTCCCGCGGCATTACAAATGTGCTTCTGTCTTTTTGAAGATTGAGAACTTCAAGCGGAGTTTCTCCCGGAAACGGTTTCTGGTAAGTCAAAAGTTCGTATGCAGTTACGCCAAATGCAAAAATATCTGTCCTCTGGTCGATCTCCTTTCTCATTAACTGCTCAGGAGCCATATATGCCGGAGTGCCGGCATAATTTTTTAATTTAACCGGTTTTTCAGGTATTGGTTGCGCAAGGTCAAAATCCACTATCTTAACGGTCGAACTCCGTGTCAAAACCACATTTTCGGGTTTAAAATCAAGATGCATAAACCCTGCATTATGAATATGTTCAAGCGCAACAGCCATGTCTATCAGTATGTTCGCTATATTTTCTGTAAACAGGGGATCATTCCTTGCCATCAGAAGTTTAAGATTCGAACACTCGACGTATTCCATCAGAAGATACAACGTCCCCTCAGCCCGACCGTGTTCAATATATTTAACGATGCCTTCATGCTGTGGAATTTTTGCCAGTATTTTACAACCGTGTATAAATTGTGAACGCGCCTTAAGATTGAATTTCAGATGGTCATGAAGTCTGCGGAGGGTATATGTTTTTCCTTCTTGGTCGGTTGCAACCCACAAAGACGCCATCCCCCCGCTGTTAATTAGGTCATGAAGATAGAAACGCCCGAATTTTCCCGGTTTTCCGGGCTCGCTGCTTCCCTTACCAAATTTTATCCCGAAGACCATTCATGATATTAATAATCATTTACGGCAAAGAATTCCATAAAAATTAATTGATAAGATGGGAGGACCTGAATCTTTACTATGAAATTTACTTCGGAATTTCGAGAATACAATACGCGGCGGGATGGTGATTGCCGTCAGGTCGGTTACTATGAAAAGTCCGTCCAGCCCGAAGTCAGCAAGGTCTTCAAGTGGCTGGAATTTCGACATCAGCTCGAGGTTTCTGAAAACAATATAACCTTTATCGCTCAACAAATCACCCGCCGTAATTGAACCGAGTGTCCTGCTCGTAAATCCGGAAGCAGTAGAAAACCAGATTTCGCCTGTTTGCCATACATAAAATGCATCGAGTCCATAATCCTGATTTGGGTCAGCAGGTTGAAAAGCGGCTAACAAATCCTTGTTTTTCCGGTATATATAGCCCTGATTAGACAGAATGTCGCCATGTTGGATAAACTGCCCAAGTTTTTCCGAAAACGCATTATATCGGGTAGAGAATAATACCTCGCCATTGTTTAAGACCTGAATCCCGTCAAGTCCCAGAGCAGGGGTAGGGGGCATAAATCCCATCCGCGAAAGTAGTTCCGTATTCCTGTAAGCAACATCGCCAAGGTCAGTTACAACGTCTCCTTCCTCAATCCACCCGGCAGTCTGGCTGTTTACATTTTGATTGAATGAAAAAAGGATTATTCCACCCGGCAGAATATCAAGGGCATCAATACCCAATGTCTCGGGCGGATCAACAAGCCGCAGTGCCTTAATCAAGTCGTTTTTAGCCTTAATGACCTTTCCTTTGTTTGAGAGGATATCGCCCCCTGAACCTCTTATGGTTGAATTTCCAGAAGTAAAACCGCTTTCAGTAGAAAATAGAATTTCATGCATGGGTGCTGCTACTATTTTAAGGGTATAAAACTGAAACATATCTTCTTCAGTCTGGGCTAATTCACAGTTAACCATTGGCGGATTTATAACGACCGCCATCGTAGTATTCGTAAATACGAGTTCACGGTTTGTGCTGTATTTTCTTAATATTGTCAGGTTAAGAGTAATTCTCTGCAACATTGCAACCTCACCGAAAATTTCTCCATATCCACTGCCTTTAACCAGATACAACGGGTCGGATGGGTCTCCCGAATAAAAGTGTATGTCTCTGATTATTACCTGCGTCGAAATAGGATTCTGATTGGTAACCTGAAGGGTGAACTCACCGCGCATCGGTTGGGGGATCGTTGGTCTGCCACACGCTTTACAGTCTTCGGTAATTAAACTGTCTCCGAGCAGGGTGTAATAATACGTCTGGGCAAACGTTGTTAATACCGAACAGACAAGATAAACAGCCGCCAATTGAATAATTCTTTTCATAATAACACGTCTTGTTCTCTGACAATGGACATTGGGACTTTTATTCAATATGAAACGGAAAACGCGTTTTTTCAAGAAAAAACGCGCTTCCAGAATCGGTTTTAGTGGCTCTTATTGAAATTTTTTCGGAGATTATTTCCTTATCATTCCCGGCGGGATTCTTCCCCCCATTTTCGCCATCATCTTCTGGATCTTATTAAATTTCTTCATCATTTGTTGCATCTGATGAAACTTATTAAGCATTGTGTTGAGTTCTGTAACTGTAACGCCGCTTCCTTTAGCAATTCTCTGACGTCTGCGGGCATTAAGGATTGACGGATTCCGCCGCTCTTCAGGAGTCATTGAGCATATCATTGCCTCCATACGGCGGAACTCTTTCTCATGCTTGGAGATATCCGTATTTTTAAGGGCTTCAGAGCCGCCGGGGAGCAGTCCTAACACATTTTCCAGAGAACCAAGCTTTTTAATCTGACGCAATTGTTCAAGGAAATCCTCGAGGGTAAACTCGCCTTTCCGCATTTTCTCCTCGAGTTTCCTTGCCTCTTCTTCATCAACGGCTTCCGCAGCCTTTTCCACAAGGCTTACAACGTCGCCCATCCCGAGAATCCGCATTGCCATGCGGTCAGGATAGAACGGATCAAGGTCATCGAGTTTTTCGCCAGTGCCTGCAAATTTTATCGGTTTATTCGTAACTGCCTTAAAACTCAATGCAGCGCCACCACGGGCATCGCCATCCAGTTTTGTTAAAATTGCCCCAGTGATATTCAATGCCGAATCAAAGTGAGTGGCAACGTTTACAGCCTCTTGACCTGTAGCAGCGTCGAGCACAAGGAGTATTTCGGTTGGCTTTACAAAATCGCGAAGCCTGACCAGTTCTTGAACAAGCACCTCATCAATCTGCAGTCTGCCTGCCGTGTCGAAGATAATCGGATTTAAATGGTTTTCTTTTGCAAATTCAAGGGCTTCTTTTGCAATAGTGATTACATCTTTTGCGCCTCTTTTCACAAAAGACTGGACGCCAGCCAATTTCGCAACCATTTCGAGTTGATCCATTGCCGCAGGACGGTAGATATCTGCTGCAACAAGCAAAGGTTGTCTGCCAATCTTTTTAAGCCATTTGCCAAGTTTCCCCGTGGTTGTGGTTTTTCCTGAACCATGAAGACCTACCATTAAGATGCAGGATGGATTGCCAGAAAGGTCAAGTTCCGCATTTTTGGAACCAAGCAGTTCAACCATTTCGTCATAAATGATTTTTATAATCTGCTGACCCGGCTGAACGCTTTGGATAACTTCTACGCCAAGCGATTTTTGTTTGACCTTTTCGATGAAATCCCTTGCGACTTTATAGTTAACATCCGCTTCGAGCAAAGCCATGCGAACCTCGCGGAGCGAATCGGCAATGTTGGATTCCGTAATCTTGCCGAGTCCGCGCAGGTCTCTGAAAACCTTCTGCAGTTTACCTGTTAAATTCTCAAACATAAAAGTAAAGTTAATTTACTATAAATAAATCTCAAGACAATGTTTGGTTTTTAAGGAAAATTTATCAGGCACTGCAATCTATTAAAATTAACCCCGCAACCTTTTAAATATACAAAGATTCATTTACCGACAAATCGCTGTAAGTCTTTACTCTTTTGTTTTTAACGGATAATTTAGAATCAAACGAATTTCGAAAATGACAGCATTTATTTTAGCCGGTGTAGTTGCGTTTCTGGGCGGTTTTGTGATAATGGCTCTGGAAATTATCGGAGCCCGGTTTCTGGCGCGGGATTTTGGAAGTTCATTTTATATCTGGGTGAGTCAGATTGGCACCGTCATGATTGCCCTTGGCGTAGGGTATTATGTCGGGGGCTGGCTTGCAGACAAAACCCAGAAAACCTCGATTCTCGGCATTTTAATCGGAATTGCCGGCATCATCACTGCCTTTATACCAGAATATGCAACACCGATAATCAGCTTCATCGTAGAACGGCATCCGCTTGACCAGCCGGTTCCTGCCTTGTGGCAAAAGCTGGATCCTGTGTTAGCGAGTATGTCCATTTTCTTTATACCTTCATTAATTCTTGCCATGATATCCCCGTTCATGATTAGAAAACTTTCCACTCATATTTCCGTTGTCGGACGTGTGAGCGGCTTTATCATAGCCATCTCAACTATCGGAAGTATATTCGGGGTGTTTTTTTCGGGGTTCTTGTTAATTGATATTATGCGGATTTCGGGTATTTTTAAATTGATGGGTTCTTTAATGTTAATTATTGGCGCAATTTGCCAGTTGAGATATTTGAACAAAACATAGCAGAACCAATGTTTATATGCCTTAAAACAATTATCTGCGCTATTGTAATTCTAACTGGACTTGTTTGCAGGTCTCAGATTCCGGGAACAGTTGTTTTCGAAACCACAACCCGTTATCACAACATCCGTGTTATTGATAATCTTGGTTTACGTTATCTTAGTTTTGATGGATCCACCGAGACCCGCATGTCTGTTGCAGACCCGCTGAAAGGACATTTCGAATATACGGAATATTTCCACCTTGTCTGGCTCTGGAATGACCGGCTGACCAATATCCTTATGGTCGGGCTCGGCGGAGGGAGTGTGCAGCGCGCTTTTGAGTATTATTACCCGAAACTTCAGATTGAGACCGTCGAATTAGACCCAGTAGTGGTAAATGTTGCTGAAAGATTTTTTAATTTCAAAAAAAGTCCGCGGCAGGTTGTATATATTGCAGATGGACGCCAGTTTCTACAAAGGACGACAAACCTTTATGGGGCAATCATCATGGATGCATACCACAGCGGTCGTTATGGTTCTTTTGTGCCTTATCATTTAACCACAAAAGAATTTTTTGAAATTGCCCTTTCGAAACTAACAACAAACGGTGTAATCGCTTACAACGTGATTGGCACATTGAGCGGTTTTCAGTCCGAAATTGTAGGTTCAGTTTACCGGACGATGAAATCTGTTTTCCCTCAGGTATATGTTTTCCCAGCCAGAGAAAGCATGAATGTTGTCCTTATCGGAACGAGGTCGAACATTAAAGCCACGACGCAAAGCCTGACCGCAAAAGCGTCGTATCTTCTGCGTAACCGGATTGTGAACTTTCCTTTGCTTGTCCAGCGTGCATCGGCTCATACACTGCCGCCAGCAGAATTTAATCAGTGTGAAATATTGACCGACGACTTTGCGCCTGTTGATGACTT
>Ga0078972_1000776_pt1 | contig 131384 bp, 128 predicted proteins | sample YelNatPaOPGAMG01_FD_67568 | JGI IMG/M metagenome (GOLD analysis project Ga0078972, IMG submission 67568) | Hot spring thermophilic microbial communities from Obsidian Pool, Yellowstone National Park, USA - OP-RAMG-01 (SPADES assembly) (version 2) | ecosystem: Environmental > Aquatic > Thermal...
TTTTAGGTCAGCTGATTGAGGCTATGGCAGAATTTTCTTCTGAGACCCAGATGAATTGGGCTCAATTGATTGAGAATAAGAGGGAAGATGTCCAAATGATACTCTCCCAATACTGGCAACCACAATAAATAAGATTAACAATGGACTATAGACAATAAATTTAATGGACAAATTGGAGATTTTTAATGGACAATGAAAGATTTCAGAATATTCCGAATGAGTCTAAAAAGATTGATTCAGGTCTTCTATGTTTGGTGATGATAGCTGGTTATCATGGTATTGCGGTAGATCAAGACCAACTAAAGCATATCTTGGCCTTAGGCCCAGAAGGAATGAGGCTTATTGATCTGTTTCGAGGAGCTAAAGAGTTAGGATTTAAAATCAAAGAGGCTCAAGTTTCTTTTGATCGATTAAAACGTCTTCCAATACCCAATATAATTTTAATGGATGGAAACAAATTTAATATCCTGGCAAAGATTGATGCGGAGAAAGTCCTAATTTTTGATCCATTAGAAGGTAAGCCCAAAGTTCTCCAGAAAGAGGAATTCAAAAGCAAATGGCAAAATAAAGTAATTCTTCTTACCTATAGAAAATCAATTGTCCCAGCAGAGAGGCCTTTTGGACTAAGTTGGTTTATCCCTTCAATCTGGAAGTATCGAAAACCTCTTCTTGAAGTATTAACAGCTTCTTTAATTCTTCAAGTTTTTGGTCTAATAACACCTGTATTTACACAGGTCATAATTGATAAGGTATTGGTGCATCGGGGAATTACCACATTGAATGTCCTTGGGATAGGATTGATGACAGTTATCATATTTGAATGTATTTTAAGCATCCTAAGGACTTATCTCTTTACACATACTTCAAATAGAATCGATATCTTATTAGGGACAAAACTCTTTAAACACCTGTTTTCACTTCCCCTTAAATATTTTGAGACAAGAAGGGTAGGAGATACTGTAGCAAGGGTGAGAGAGCTTGAGAATATACGCCATTTCTTAACAGGAGCGCCGTTGACCTCAATGCTTGATGTCATGTTTATTGGAGTATATCTTATCGTAATGTTTTTATATAGCTCAACATTATCTTTTATTGTATTGGCATCTATCCCTTTATTTGCAATTCTTTCTGGAATCGTAACCCCAATGTTACGTCAAAGGCTTGAGGAAAGATTTAATCGAGGAGCAGAATCCCAGGCTTTCCTTGTAGAGATGGTTACAGGAGCACAGACAGTTAAGGCCATGGCACTTGAACCCGAAGTTCAAAAAAGGTGGGAAACGCTTCTTGCAAACTATGTCAAGGCTTCTTTTAGAACATTCAAACTATCAGGAGTTGCAGGGTCTCTGGGACAGCTCATTGAAAGAACATCTATTCTTGCTATCTTATGGATTGGCGCCCATATGGTGATGGCTGGAAAATTAACCGTTGGACAGCTCATTGCATTTCAAATGCTTTCAAGTCGTGTAAGCAGTCCTGTATTAAGGCTTGTTCAACTATGGCAGGATTTTCAGCAAACAGGTCTTTCCATTAGAAGACTTGGAGATATCTTTCACACAACTCCTGAGCCTTACTTAAATGTTACTAAAACGAGATTTCCATCTATTCAGGGTCATATCAAACTTGAAGGAGTTAGATTTCGCTACAGGTTGGATGGACCTGAAGTATTAAGAAATATCACCATCGAAATTCAAGCAGGGATGATTCTCGGAATTGTTGGCAGAAGCGGTTCAGGAAAAAGTACCCTGGCAAAATTAATTCAGAGGCTTTATTTCCCCGAAACAGGCAGGATTTTAATTGACGGGATCGATGTTACGCTTGCTGATCCTTCTTGGTTAAGAAGACAGATCGGGGTTGTGCTCCAGGAGAGTTTTTTATTTAACGGCACTATAAAAGAAAATATTTCTTTTCATTATCCACAAGCACATATGGAAGAAATTATAAATGCCGCACATCTGGCTGGAGCTCATGAGTTTATTGTTGAACTTCCAGAAGGTTATGATACGATGGTAGGGGAAAGAGGAGTTGCCCTTTCAGGTGGCCAGAAACAGAGAATTGCCATCGCAAGAGCCCTTCTTACCAACCCAAGGATTTTAATCTTCGATGAAGCTACCTCTTCACTCGATTCTGAATCAGAAGCTATTATACAAAGAAATTTAAGACAGATTTGTCAGGGGAGAACGGTAATTCTTATCGCCCATAGACTTTCAACTCTAAGGATTGCAGATAAAATCATTGTGATGGATAAAGGTGAGATTGTTGAGTCTGGGACACATGATGAATTGATGAATAAAAAGGGACTTTATCATCATTTCCAATTACAGCAGAATATTGAAATGAGAATTTAAATCCTCGATTAAGGAAATTGTTTATGGGTAAGGATCGTCTTGAATATGAATTTTTGTCTGAGGCTATGGAGATCGAAGAAACTCCTCCCTCTCCATTTGGGAGGATACTTCTTTGGACCATTGTTTTAATAACGATTCTTGCTTTTCTATGGAGTTATTTTGGTAAGGTAGATGAGGTTGCTATTGCACGTGGAAAGATTGTTCCTGATGGAATGGTAAAGGTCATCCAGCCAAGGGAAACAGGTGTCATAAGGGCTATTTATGTTGAAGAAGGTCAAAAAGTTAAGAAAGGTGATCTTCTAATTGAATTGGATCCTACAATCACACAAGCAGAATTGGAAAGTTCAGAGAAATCCTTAGAGATTAATCGTTATGATATGGAGAGGCTTAATGCTGAGCTAAAAGGATGGGATATTAAGAGAATAGGTAAAAATCATGATAAATTAATCTCTCTTCAAAAAAGCTTAAAGGAGGCGAGGGAGGAAGAGTATAGGGCAAAGATTGAATCTCTTGAATGGATCATTTCACAAAAGAGAACAGCTCTTATTTCAGCAGAAGAAAGTATTTTTCAACTTGAAAAGGCACTGGATATTGTTAAAAAGCAAGAGGATGCTTTAAGAAAATTGGCAGAAAAGGGATATGCCTCAGTGATGGAACATCTCCAAAGACAGAAGGAATTGGTAAGGACAGAGAAGGAACTTAGCGAGCAGAGAAAATTGGCTGATCAAATACGCGATAGTATTAAAGAACATGAGAAGAGTTTAGAAGCATTGAAGAAAGAAAGGGAAAGATCTATTTTGAATGAAATCATTGAAAAGGAAAAATCGATTGCAGTTCTTGAGGGAGAAGTCAAGAAAGCAGCTAAAAGACATCAGCTCGAAAAGCTATATAGTCCTGTGAATGGAACAGTCCATGGTTTAGCGATGTATACGATTGGTGGTGTTGTTACATCAGCACAACCAGTGATTACCATTGTCCCTGAAGGGACACCCTTGATTGTAGAGGCTATGGCTTTAAATAAGGATATTGGTTTTATTCATCCAGGTCAAATTGCAGAATTGAAACTTGATACTTTTCCATTCCAAAAGTATGGAACTATTGAAGCCGAACTATTTTATGTGAGTCCAGATGCAAAGGAAGATGAAAAAATGGGTTTAGTCTATAAGATTAAATTGAGGCCTAAAAAACTTACAATAAAAGTTCGAGGCCAAGAGATTCCTCTTTCTCCTGGGATGGCTCTTACTACAGAGATTAAGACGGGAAAGAGAAGGGTAATTGAATTCTTTATCTCACCATTAATCAAACATATAGATGAATCCCTTAGCATTCGATAATTTTTCTTGATGCATTTGACAATTAAATCCTATTCTAATAAATTTATAAGAAAGTGAGAAGGAGAGAATGAGTATAGAAATAAATAGATTTTTGGAGATAACCAAGAAGCTTGAAGATTTGGCAAATGGAAAGAGGGAAGAATTCGAAAGGCTTAAAAGATTCTTTGAAAGATTTCATATGATTAATCGAAATTATTTAGACAGGGAATCTTTTGAAAAAGCTCAAGAATCTATCTCTTCTATAGCTGAGACAATAGCAGGAACAATAAATTTCTTAAGCTCAGAAATATCAAGGTTGAAAAATAAAAGGATGAAACTTCCTTTTGAAAATGTTTCCTTGGCCGAGATGCAAAAGATTCAGCGAAAAAATGAGATGTTAATTAAAGATTATATTAGTAATTTTATTAAACCTTCTTCGATTAAGTCGAAAGATGAAAAATTATAGATTTCTTTATGGTCCTGTTCCCTCAAGGCGTTTAGGGAGATCACTCGGGGTAGATCTTATTCCTTATAAATACTGCACATTTGATTGCATTTACTGTCAATTAGGGAAAACAACAAATAAAACAGTTACGAGAGACAGATACATTTCACCAGAAGAAATCTTAAACGAAATAAAAAGGTTTTTAAATGAAGAAACATTTCCAATTGATTATATATCTCTCTCTGGTTCGGGGGAACCAACCCTGAATTCAGGGATTAGGGAAGTTATTGAAGGAATAAAAAGGATTACAAAAATTCCAGTGGCAGTTATTACAAATAGTTCTTTAATTTATCTCGATGAAGTAAAAAAAGATGTTTTCAATGCAGATTTGGTACTTCCTTCCCTCGATGCAGTTTCTCTGAATATATTTAATAAGATTAATAGACCTAATAAGGAACTTTCTTTAAATAAAATTATAGAGGGTCTAATCGAGTTTAGAAAGATTTATAAGGGAATAATATGGCTTGAGATTCTTTTTTGTAAAGGAATAAATGATAGAGAAGATGAAATCTCAAACATGATTGAAGTAGTTGAGAAGATTAATCCTGATAAGATTCATCTCAATACTGTTATTAGGCCGCCCACTGAGAAATGGGCAAAGCCAGTTAGCCATGATGAAATGGAAAAGATAAGAGCATTATTTGGAAGCAAGGCTTCTATCATTTCGGAATTTGACAGACATCATCTTGATATTATAGAAACTAACATAGAGAAGGAAATCTTAAGAATTCTTGAACGAAGGCCCCTCTCTTTAGTAGACATATCTAAATTAATTGGAATTTCGCCAGAGTTGTTAAAAAAAATTATAGACCCTCTAATCTATAATGGTAAAATAGAAGAAAGCAATTTTGGTGGCTCTCTTTTTTATGAAATTAAGAGGAAGTGAATTAAATTTTAAAGATTTAAAATAGTTGTTTCAACCTTTTTTTTAAGGGTTTCGTCTATATTTTCTCTCCTCCAATCCCAACTTGCATCAATCTCTTGACGTGTTAACTCCACCTCTTCTGTTCTTCCTCTTTTTGAAAAAGTAAATACATAGGAGAAATCAAATTTTCTCATACTTTCAATTCGTACTTCAGGGTCGTTCTTCTGGATCAATGATTCAACCAGACGCTTAACTTCTCCTTTATCATCAAATATGCTATATCCATCAAACCGATTAAAAATCATAGTTTTTCCCTAAATAAATTTAAGATTAGCCCTTTGTTATCTCGAAGGAAATTTGGCCATCCTCATATTTAATGGGTTTTATTTTCACATCCATGCCAACCTTTAATTCTTCAGGATTTATCTCCTTTGAGATTCTTGCAAAAAGTTTAAGCCCCTGACCAAAATCTACAACTCCCATGCTATAGGGCGGGTCATTTTCAAATCCGAATGGTGCATAATAAGCAGTTGTAAACGTTTCAAGCTTTCCTTTCTTAGGCATCTCAAACCAGTCCATATTTTTCGAAAAACATTTTGCGCAATCAGCCCTTGGAGGAAAATATTTTGCCCCACAGTCTTTACAGAAAGTTCCTTCTATTTTCCCCTCAGCAAGAAAATCAACGAATTTTGCAGTTTTTGTAGCAGAAGTGAAACTTCTTCTTCCAAACTTTTCAAAGCCCATCTTTTTACCTCCCCAATATAGTTACATTTCCATAAAGTCCAACTCCTCCAATATTATGAACCAGACCGATATCAGGTTCACCAGGCACCTGCATAGGTCCTGCTTCCCCCCGAAGCTGTAAAACAATTGTTCTAATCTGCGAGCCCCCTGTGGCACCAATAGGGTGGCCTTTTGATAAGAGCCCTCCATCTACGTTTACGGGGATTCTTCCTTCTCTATAAGTTGCCTTTTCACGAATAAGTTGTTTACCTTCACCCAAAGGAGCAAATCCAAGTCCCTCATAAGCCATTATTTCAGCAATAGTAAAACAGTCATGTACCTCTGCCACTTTGATATCTTTAGGAGTCACCCCAGCCATTTTATAGGCCTGTTCAGCTGCAGCATACCCAACAGTTAATCCTTTAGAAAAGTCGGGTCTTGCTGCCATATTTACTGCCTCTGAAGCAGTTCCTATACCTAAAATCCATACTGGTTTTTTTGAGAAGGCCTTTGCCTTTTCTGCATTTGCCAGAATAATACACGAACTTCCATCTGCATTAGCGCAGCAATCACCCACTCTCAATGGCCAGGCCACAGGAGCTGCCAATTTTGCCTCGGGATCTCCAGCTCTAAAATCTTCAGGTTTTACTTGTTTGCGATAAACTGCTCTATCATTTAATACTCCATAGGTTGAGGCCTTAATTCGAACATTCATTAGGTCTTCATGTGTTAGTCCATGTTTTGCCATATATGCCTGGGCATAAAGGGCATAATATGCGGGCATCATTGTACCAAAGGGAGACTCCCACTGGATATCAGCTCCTCGGCCCATTCTCTCCTGTGATTCAGCAGAAGTAATTTCTGACATCTTTTGAAATCCAAGAACAACCACCACATCATGTAATCCAGCTTTAATCATACTATAGGCAACCTTTAAACCTGTGCTACTTGATGAACAGATGGTTTCAACATAAAGTGTAGGTTGAGGAATAAGTCCAAGGTATTCAGCAATAACTCCTGCCGGGGATCTCTGTTTATCATACTCAGGAGCAGAGCAAATTACTGAGGCATCGACTTCTTTCTGAGTAATTCCTGCATCCTGCATGGCTTCCCTAAATGCTTCAAAGGCGAGTTCTCTAATGGATCCTTCATATCCTCTTACAAAATTACTCTGACCAACGCCAATTATAGCTACTTCTTTTCTCATTTTAAATCCTCCCTATTATTTACTTTTCAGATAAATAAATCGTTAAGTATTTTTACCATTGTTTTGTCAAATTAGTTTTTTTTATTAATTTTTGATATTTTAATACAGCTTGGTTATGATCTTCAAGATTGGAAGAAAAATAATGGGATCCATCATTCTTTGAAACAAAATATATATAAGGCACATTTGCAGGAGAAAGAGCAGCCCTTATAGATTCTCTTCCTGGATTACAAATAGGTGTGGGTGGAAAACCAACTTTGGTATAGGTATTGTAAGGCGTAGCCTTTAAAAGATGTTCTTTTGTAAGATTACCATTAAAATTTTTAATTCCATAGATTACTGTAGGATCGCTCTGAAGAGGCATATTTTTCATCAAACGATTATAAAATACAGCCGAAATGAGAGGTTTTTCCGCTGGCAACGGAGTTTCTTTCTCGATAATAGATGCAAGGATAATAATCTCCCTTTCAGAAATTCTTAGATTGTTTCCAATCTTATTTAATTCCTCATTAAATACTTTTTTAAATTGTTGAGTCATCATCCTGATAACATCCTCAGCATCCATTTCCTTCATCATATGATAAGAATCGGGAAAAAGAAAACCTTCAAGGGATGAATCTGCAAGATCAGATAAACCAAGAGAAGAAATAAAACTTGGTGAATTGGCCTTCTGTAAGAATTCATTCTTGTCAACAATATTTAACTCGCCAAGTAATTGGGCAATTTGGTTAATTGTATATCCCTCTGGGATGGTTATCAAATGTCTCTTAACCTGACCTTCTTGGAGGATTTTTAAGACTTGCCAAGGGAATAAATTTGTTTGAAATTCATATTCTCCTGCCTTAATTTTGGCCTTTTTATTAAGTAATGTAGTCATTAAAATAAAAAATTGTCGGTTTTTTATTAATCCTTCTTTTTCTAAAAGTTCTGATATCTTTTTCAGGCTACTGCCTTTTTTGATAAAGATTATTTTAGTCGGTTCAATGTTTATTGGTGGAGTTAAAACAAGACAATAGAAAAGAATCAAAGAAAATAAAAGAGATCCAACAAGAAAGATTAGTATTTTAATTTTAAATATTGACGTCATGCTCTATATTTCTAATCTGATCTATATACCCTTGTAAAATTAGGACGGCTGCTAATTTGTCAATTACATGCTTTCTTTTTTTTCTTGAAAGGTCTGCCTTAATAAGTAACTTTGATGCTTCTACTGTTGAAAGTCTTTCATCCCAAGTCTCTATGGGAAGATTTATTTTGGATTTAAATTCTTCAATCCATTTCAGAACCTTTTCTGCCTGTCTTCCAATAGAACCATCCATATTTTTCGGTAGTCCGATAACAATCTTATCTATTTTAAAATTTTTAATAATATCAACTAACTCCTCAAATGCATTATCTTTTGATTTTATCTCAATACTCTTTAGACCCTGAGCAGTCACTCCAAGTTCATCGCTTATGGCAACTCCAATCTTACGGGATCCGATATCCAACCCCATAATCCTCATACCATTTTATTGCATTATTTATTGGCTTAAGTCAAGGATAATTAAATTTTTTATTAAGAAAAAAATTTAATAAATCCAATAAATTGCTGAAATTTATTGAGGCAAAAAACCTTGACAAAAAATTAAAGGTTTGTTATAAATTGCACAATCTAAAAAGAGGAGGAGGGGATTTTATGGATTTTAGATTAACTGAAGAACAAGAAGCAATGAGGGAAATGGCAAAAAATTTTGCTGAAAAGAAGATTGCCCCTACGATGGAAGAAGATGAGAAGGAGCATCGTTTCAGGCGAGAAATTGTTAAGGAGATGGCAAGACTTGGGTTTTTTGGATGCCTCGCTCCAGAGAAGTATGGTGGAAATGAAAGTGGTTATTTGGCTGCAACATTAATGACAGAGGAGGTGGCCAGAATTTCACCATCCTGGGGTCTTCCCTTTAATCTCCAAATGAACTCTATACAGACAGTTCTTTTAAATTATGGTACAGAGGAGCAGAGGGAGAGGTGGATTCCAAAACTTATTAACGCTGACCTACTTGGATGTTTTGCCATCACAGAGCCAAATTCAGGATCTGACGTGGCTTCAATGAAATCAACTGCCCAGGAGACAGAAGATGGATTTATTCTGAATGGAACGAAGATGTGGATTTCTGGTGTTCCTGTAGCAGACTTAGGAATTGTCTATGCTTATACTGATCGGGCAGCAAAACATCGGGGAATATCAGCCTTTATTGTCGATATGCATTCACCAGGTGTGACTCAAAAGGCAATTGAGACCAAATTGGGTTTATTCTGTGCCCCTACTGGCGAGATCGTCTTTGATAATGTGAAGTTACCAAAGGATAGTTTAGTTGGACAAAAAGGAGATGGGTTTAAGATCTGCATGGCCATGCTTGATAATACGAGACTTTCCTCAGCCGCAAGAGCAGTCGGAGTAGCGAGGGCATGTCGAGAACACTCAGTTCGTTATGCAAATGAAAGGGAGCAATTCGGTCAGACTATTGCAAATTTCCAGATGATTCAGGAACAGATTGCAGAGATGTATGTTGAGGAAGAGGCAGCTCGACTTTTGGTTTACCGTGCAGCTTGTAACAGGGATCTTGGAATGCGTAATACAATTGAAGTTTCATGCGCTAAATATTTTGCAGCAGAGGTTGCCGTTAGAGCAGCAAATACAGCAGTGAAGATATTTGGCTCTTATGGTTTTTCGTCTGAATACCCAGTGGAAAGATTTTACAGAGATGCAAAATCTTACCAGATTGTTGAAGGAACATCCAATATCCAAAAAGTCATTATTGCAAGAAATGTATTAGGTATTAAATAAAAAGTTTAAAAAAGGAGGAAAAAGATTATGGCCACACCTGTAACTGTGCCAATGGTAGGAAAGATTGTATCTGTTTCAGTTAAGGTTGGAGACAAGGTAGAAGAAAATGATCAGGTGGCTGTGTTAGAAGCAATGAAAATGGAAATGCCAGTTGTAGCACCAGTATCGGGAACAATTAAGGAAGTGTGTGTAAAACCAGGTCAGGAGGTTGAAGCTGAAGCAATTATTGCTATTATCGAATAACATAAAGAGGCTTTAGGGATGAGAGAGGATTTTTTATCAAAAGTTCATATTAGAGCAATGAGCCTCAATGATTTAGATGCTATTGTGGAGATTGAACAAAAAATTTTAGGCAAAGCAAGACGGGATTACTGGAAAAACAGAATGGAAGACTCCTACAAAAAATATCCTCTCTCTTCCCTTGTTGCTGAATATGAAGGTAAAGTCATTGGATTTATAGTTGGTGAAATAAGTGGTTGGGAGTTTGGTGTCCCTGACACAGTTGCATGGATTAGCACGATTGGAGTGGATCCTCAATATCAACATAGAGGGGTTGCTAAAAAGCTGGGGCAAGAATTTATTAAGAACCTTAAGACTCTTGGTGTTTCAATCATATATACATTAGTCAATTGGAGTGATTGGGATTTACTAAAATTTTTTAGAAATATGGGGTTTACAAGAGGGGGGGAGATGATCAACTTAGAACTTAAATTAGAATGAATTCCCCAATAGCCATCTCTCCTCTATTAATTCATATTGAAAAAGAAGAACCAAAAAATTCGAAGTTCATTAGGTCTGGTCCAAAACTTTTTAAACCAAAGGACTAAAAATTGCGTAAAAATTTTTCTTGTTTTTTTAATAAAATTTTGATAATTTGATCTTATTTGAGAATATATTCACAAGGAGGAGATTTTAATGGGAAGGCTTGAAAATAAAATAGCCGTTGTAACAGGGGGAGGTAGGGGTATTGGTAGGGCAGTATGTTTGGCTTTTGCAAAAGAAGGGGCAGATGTTGTAGTTAATTATGCAACAAAAGATCAGCCTGCCCAAGAGGTTGTTGAAATGATAAAGCAAATGGGAAGAAGGGCTGTTGCGGTAAAAGGGAATGTGGCGGTTAAACAGGATGTTGAAAGGATATTTAAAACAGCAATTGATAATTTCGGAAGAATTGATATTCTTGTAAACAATGCAGGTGCTACTCGTCCCAATATGCTTTATAAGATGAGTGAAGAGCAATGGAATGAAGTTATTGATATCCATTTAAAAGGCCCATTTCTTTGTATTCAAGAGGCTTCAAAATATATGATGGAACAGAGAAGTGGAAAAATAATTAATGTTACCTCACAAGCAGGGATTAGTGGAACAAAAGGACAAATTAATTATAGTTCTGCAAAAGGTGGAATCATTGCACTTACAAAATCTGCGGCGAGAGAACTTGCTCCTTATGGAATTACAGTAAATGTTATATCTCCTGGTTACGTAAGTACTGAGATGACCGAAAAGATAAGAACCGACCCAAAACTTAAAGAAATTTACACGGGGAGGATTCTTTTAGGGAGGTTTGCCGAGCCTGAGGAGGTTGCTCCTATGTTTGTCTTTTTGGCATCTGATGAGGCAAACTATATCACAGGTCAGCTTTTTTGTGTGGATGGTGGCCTTGGATTAACTTAATAGATAGTTTGAAAAGGGGGTGATCATAAAAATCAAAATTTAAAAGAGAATTATTAATCTAATTTGTCACAAAAATAAAAAGAAAGGGGTGATATAAATGTCAAATATTCCAGATAAAATTGAAACTTGGCAGATGGTTCAGCCCACTACCAAAGACAAGGAGACAGGTGAGATAAAACCAGGGAAATTAGTAAAGACATCGATTCCTGTTCCTCAGTTAGGGCCTGATGAAGTCCTTGTTAAGGTGGCTGGCTGTGGGGTTTGCCATACTGACCTCGGTTATTTTTATGATGGTGTTCCCACAGTTCAAAAACCTCCTCTCACACTTGGCCATGAAATAAGCGGAGTAGTGGTTGCAGGAGACGAGAAATGGGTTGGAAAAGAAGTGATTGTACCTGCAGTTATGCCATGTCGTAAATGTATTCTCTGCAAGACAGGAAGAGGAAATCGATGTTTGGCTCAGAAGATGCCTGGCAATAGTCTTGGCATATATGGTGGATTTTCAAGCCATATTCCAGTGCCTTCAATAGATCTCTGTGAGGTTAAAAATCGTGGGGATATGCCTCTTGAACATTTAGCTGTTGTAGCTGATGCAGTTACAACACCATATCAAGCCGCAAAGAGGGCAGACCTTCAACCTGGAGATAATGTAATAGTGATTGGAATAACTGGAGGCGTAGGAGTCTATATGGGCCAAACTGCAAAGGCTTTGGGCGCTAAGACTGTTATTGGAATTGGAAGAAATCCTGAAAAACTTCAAAGGGCACTGAGTTATGGAGCAGATTTTGTGATTAATGCTAAGGACAAACAAATTAAAGATATTAGAAATGAATTCAGGGAAATCTGTAAAAAGGCTGGTGTAGAGGCAGGTTTTGGCTGGAAGATTTTTGAAGTCACGGGAACAAAAGAAGGTCAAGAGATTGCTCTTGAACTCCTTTCATTTACTGGGAAATTGATTGTTATTGGATTTGGATTGGCAAAAAACGAATATATGTTATCAAGACTTATGGCCTTTGATGCTGAGATTATTGGTACTTGGGGATGTCTACCTGAATATTATCCTGTTGTTCTTGATATGGTTCTTAAGAAAAAGATTGATATTACGCCATTTGTTGAGACACGACCTATGAGTCAGATAGAGTCGGTTTTTGAAGAAGTTCATAAAGCTGGGTCTCCAGCAAAAAGAATTGTTCTTACACCAGATTTTTAATCAAAAAATAAACATCATAGAAAGGAGGATTTTTTATGTCCCTTGAGTGGATGCCAAGAGAGCATGAATTAAAGAATCATGACAGATATGGTGCAGAGCATTGGGGGACAGAGGCCCCATGCACAGTTTATGAAAAGAGACCTCTTAAAGATCCAAAAGGAAATGTTGTAGAAGGCCTTTACGTATCTTGGATAAGGTTGAATAATCCTGCTCAATACAATTCCTATACCACTGAGATGGTAAAAGGGGTTGTTGCAGGTTTTGAAAATGCTTCAACTGATCGTTCAGTTGTTGCAGTAGTATTTACAGGTACAGGTCCTTATGCCTTCTGTACAGGTGGAAATACAAAAGAATATTCAGAATATTATAGTAAGAGACCCGAGGAGTATGGGGCCTACATGGAATTATTTAACAACATGGTTGACTCAATCCTAATGTGTAAAAAACCTGTTATATGCCGTGTAAATGGAATGAGAGTTGCAGGTGGCCAGGAAATTGGAACAGCATGTGATTTAACTGTTGCCTCAGATCTTGCAATCTTTGGCCAGGCAGGACCACGGCATGGATCCGCGCCTGTTGGTGGAGCATCAGACTTTTTGCCTTGGTTCTTATCGATTGAAGATGCAATGTGGAGCTGTATAAGCTGTGAGATGTGGTCTGCCTACAAGATGTGGCGTAAGGGCCTTATCTCAAAGTGTGTGCCTGTGCTTAAGGATGAAAAAGGCAATTGGGTCCGAAATCCACAGGTCATTACAGATACCTATATCAAAGATGGTGAAATCGTTTATGGTGAATTTAAAACAGGTGATGAGTTTAAGCAGGCCCGGGAGTGGGTGAATAATAAACTTAAAAATAATGAATATGATTTTTCCCTATTAGATGCAGAAGTTGATAAGATTGTTTGGACATTTGCCAATCTATTTCCTGGATGCCTTATGATGTCAATTGATGGGATCAGGAATAAGAAGAAATTCTTCTGGGATCAGATGAAGAATATCAACAGACATTGGCTTGCTGCAAATATGATGGGAGAGGCCTTCCTCGGATTTGGTGCTTTCAATACTAAGAAGATTACAGGTTCAGATACAATAGATTTCATTAAGTATAGACAGAATATTGCAGAGGGTAAACTCGTAGATGAGGCTTTCTTTGAAGAGGTATTGGCCAAACCCCAAAAGAAGTAATGATAAAATATAGGATAAAAAGATACCCTTTGGGTTTAAACATTTTGCCCAAGGGGTATCTTTTTAAAATTTGTTTTTGAAGGGAGGTGAATAGAGATGGATTTTAAGTTTATTCAAACCTCAGAAAAGGATGGTATTTGTTATATTACCCTTAACAGGCCGCCTCTTAATTGGCTTAATATTGAGATGATGGATGAGATAAATCAATATCTTGAAGGTCTAAAAGGGGCTAAAGGTAAAAAATTACTTGTAATTTCCGCCCAAGGGAAGGCATTTTCCGTAGGGGTTGAGGTTTCAGACCATTTAGGTGATAAAGCAGAGAGGATGATTGAAACATTCCATAAAATGTTTAGATTATTGGATGCCATAAAGATTCCATCCCTTTCCATAATAAATGGATCTGCCTTGGGTGGGGGATGTGAACTTGCACTTTATTGTGATATGGTGATCGCTTCTGAAAAGTCAAAGTTTGGACAACCTGAGATCCAAGTTGGAGTTTTTCCGCCTATAGCTGCTTTAATATTTCCAAGAATTATCGGTCGTAAGAAGGCAATGGAATTAATTCTTACTGGAGAAACAATCAGTGCACAAGAAGCGCTTAGTCTTGGACTTATTAATAAAGTGGTTCCTGAAGCAACCCTTCAACAAGAAGTTGATGGATTCATAGAGAAGTTTAAAAAATTAAGTGGAATTGTTCTAAAGATAGCAAAAGAAGCCACCCTTTCAGGTCTAAATGATGATATAGATAAAGGACTTAGAATAATCGAGAGAATATATCTTGATAATCTAATGAAAACCTGTGACGCAGTTGAAGGGCTTAAGTCATTTTTAGAAAAAAGGAAACCTGTTTGGAAGGATGAGTAAAATAGATTGGGGTGAGTTCTTTAGAGGATAAACTCACCCCAATTTTAATCATTATCTTTTATCCCAAGGTGGTGCTAATTTTAATTCTCCAACGGCTACTTCTTTTGGCCATATTTGAATGTTTTTTCCATCTTGCCACTGCCTAAATCCATATTTGATAATAGCGGATCCATTTTCTCGAAATTTTATTGGACCTCTAACGGTCATCATTTCTACTTTACCAATAGTATCACGAAGTTTTTCTCTATCAAGAGTTCCTGCCATCTCAATTGCCTTTGCAAGAATTTGCACAGCTGCATATGCACATCCAACTGGTATTCCAATGCTCTTAACAGTTGGATATTTTTCTCTATATTCCTTTACAACTCTATCGTTTCCTGGATATTTCATGCTTTCATCCCAGTTTCCGTCCGAAATTATATAGTTTGCATCTTTACCCATTGCATCCCAATAAGTGCTGAGATCAGGACCACGGATAAATAGTGTTACCTTTGGTGCGTAATTAAGCTCTTTCATTTGCTTAACGATGACAATGCTCTGAGGGGGGGTTGGGACAGAAAAGACAGCATCAGCTCCTGCAGACTTGAGATCCATAATCAATGATGAGAAATCTCTTGTGGGTGGAGCATATTTTAAATCGGCAACGATTGTATACCCTCTTTTTTTAGCCATATCCCTAATATAGGCTCCACATTCTTTTCCCCAATCAACTTGTAGTTCCATATGACCAAGTTTCTGTGGTCTTTGTTCTTTCGGGATGGAGTCAAGTAGGTCAAAAAATGTACTTACTTGGTCATAAGCTTGGGAGAAGGGAACAAATATATATCTATAGCCCTTCTTAAATGGAGCCTCAGCAGCAACCGTCACTCCAATCCATGGGACTCTATTTTTTTCAGCAGTAGCCATTCCTACGACATTCAAATCACTTGAAAATCCACCCAAATATGCTACCACTTTATCTACTGTATATAGTTTGTCAAGTCTTGTTGTTGTTTTAACTGAGTCTGATTCATCATCAAGGACAATAAGTTCTATGGGAATTTTCTTATTATACTCTTTAACGAATATTCCACCTGCTTCATTAATGTGCTTGATAGCAATATCATAACCTGCTTTTACATCTTTCCCACCTGCAGCCATTGCACCTGTAAGGGCTATAACAGCTCCGATTTTTATTGTTGCTGGAGCCTCGGCCGCAAAAATGTTGTTTAAGATTGGAAAAGGCAGAAATGTAAAAATAGTAATAATTAAGAGTAGGCTTTTAATTAATTTTTTTTTAAACATACCAACCTCCTTTTAAAATTGAATTTTTTAAAAATAGTCATTTCAAAGATTTTTTCAAAGATTTTTTCTTCACCTCCTTTCAAGCCTCTTTTGAAATTACAGAAGTCCTTTTTTGTATTAATGATAATTTCGCAACCCCAATAATTCCTTTAGGTAAGAAGAGAACAATAAAGATAAAAACAATTCCAAATATCAATACATTCATTTGACCAAGGCTTATGGCAAATAATTCTTTTAAGATAACGAAACATATAGATCCTATTATAGGCCCAACGACGGTTCCAGCTCCTCCAATAAACGATATTAGAACAGGATCGAATGACCATCCCAAGTCAAAAGGAACATAATAGTAGTAACTCGCAACATAATAGGAAAAAAGTCCTCCAGCAAGCCCAGCAATAAGTGTGCTGATTGTCATTGAAATGATTTTATATTTAAATATATTTATTCCAATAGATTCTGAAGAATCCTCATCATCCCGGATACAAACTAAGGCAAGACCCAATTTAGAATGGGAAAGGGCAATTACTACTAAGACTGCTATAAATCCTACGACAATAGCCATATAGTAAATAGGGATAAGACTATATTTTGATAGGAATTCTGAAGGAGAAAAACTTACTCCTGGAAGGAGGTTCTGAACAGTAATTATTGCTATCATGGAAAGAGCAAGGGTGCCTATAGCGAAATAGTGTCCTTTTAGTTTGAAACTTGGAAATCCTATGATAGATGCTAAAATAAGAGAAGATAAAGAGCTTCCTAAAAGTGCTAAATATGGAGGAATGCCTGATGCCCAGAGGTAGCGGAATACAAGAGCAGCGATTCCAAAAAATGTAGAATGGCCAAGACTTATCTGTCCTGTAAATCCTCCAAGGATATTCCAACTCTGAGAGAGAGCTGTATAAAGGCAGATAAGGATAATTAAGTTGATAATATATCCCTTTTTTAAAAAGATAGGAAGAATGGCGAGAATTATTGCAATTCCAAAAAGTATAAGAATTTCTTTTAAAAATTTTTCTTTCATACTTTTTTACCAGCTAATCCCTGAGGCCTAAACATTAAAATTATAACAAATAGAATAAGCCCAAATACTTCCCTATAAGGTGTTCCAACCAAGTAAACACCTGCTGCCTCGATTGCCCCAAGTAGGATACCACCTAACAAAACGCCTTTTATACTTCCAAAACCAGCCAGAATTAATACGATTAATGCCTTATTAGTGAGATCAAATGAGATAGCTGGGTTGAAAACATGAAGAGATGTTAGGACTCCTGGGATTGCCGCTAAGGCGAATCCTATTGAGAATGCAACAAGGCATACCTTATTAACATTAATGCCCATTAAAATGGCTGCTTCGTGATCTAAAGAGACTGCTCTTATAGCCTTTCCAAAATAGGTCTTTGTTAAGAATAGATGAAGAGCAATAATCACTATGATTGCCAACAAAAGCCCTCCAATACCTATTAGTGGAAGCCGAACTCCCCATAGTTGAATTACTTTACCTGTATATAATGTGGTGACTGCCCTTTCATCTGCTGTCCAGAAAAGAATAGCCAGGTTTGAAAAAATCAAAAGTAAGCCAAAGGAAATAAGAAGTGAATTCCTTATCTTCTCTCCCTCAGGATACTTCATTAGCCATTGATAAAGAATCTTGAAAAGGATCCATCCTATGATAAAAAAGAGGGGTGTAACAATGAATAGAAAGAGGAAGGGATCAATACGTGTGTAAAAAAAGGCCCAAAAAGTAGTGTAGGCGGCAAGCATGATAAGTGCTCCATGTGCAACCATTAGAAGGTTCATGACTCCATAAATAAGGGAAAGTCCTAAAGCAACTAAACCATATAAAGCTCCATTTAATATACCGTAGCTAAATATCTGAGCAATATGTAACATCAGTTTTCACCCCATGGCAAGATAAGCTTTTTTAACCATTTCACTATTTAAAAGTTCCGTTCCAATTCCTTCAGCTATAATTTTTCCGTTTTCTATAATATATCCTCTTTTCGATATTTTCAATGCCAAATGCACGTTTTGTTCTACAATTAGGATAGCAGTCTTTCTCGAGTGATTAATTTCTTTAATAATATCGTAAATATTTTTTACAATTAGCGGTGCAAGTCCAAGAGAAAGTTCATCAATAAGGAGCCATTTTGGATCTGACATCAATCCTCTGGCAATGGCAAGCATTTGCTGTTCTCCGCCACTGAGGGTTTTTGCCGTTTGGTAAATCCTCTCTCTAAGGATTGGAAAAATTTCGAAAATCCATTTTAAATTTTCTTCCTTTAATCTTCGAGCCCTGCCTATATATCCACCCATTTCAAGATTTTCAAGCACAGTCATTTCTTGAAATAGTCTTCTACCCTCGGGTACATGAACAACTCCCATCTCAACGATCTGATGGGGTGGTATATGATTAGCATTAATTCCATCAATCTTGATGATTCCCTTTGTGGGTCTTAAGATTCCAGAGATGGTTTTCAGGATAGTAGTCTTTCCAGCTCCATTTGAACCTACCAGAGAAACAATCTCTTCTTCTCCTATTTTAAATGATATATTCCATAGTGCCTGGGCATCTCCATAGTGGGCATCAACATTTTCAACTTCAAGCATAATAATCCTCTCCTAAGTAAGCTTCTATAACTCGCTGATCATTTACTGCGTTTTGAGGAAGTCCCTCAAATATCTTATTTCCGGAACTAAGAACGATAACCCGATTAGATACTCCTAAGATTACTTTGATAACATGTTCCACAACCATTAATGTGATTCCTAAGCCTTTAATAGTTTCTACTAATTCAAGGGCCTCTTCGGTTTCTTTTGGATTTAGGCCTGCAAATACTTCATCAAGCAATAACAATTTTGGTTTTGTTGCAAGTGCCCTCGCAATCTCAAGTCTTTTACGATCAATCAGATTGAGTTGCGATGAAACCAGATTATACATATTTTCCAATTTCGTTAAATGGAGTAATTCCATTGCCTCTTTTCTTGCCTGGTTTAAATCTTTCGTAGGATAACTGCCATAAGCCCTTCCTGCCATTACATTTTCTATAACAGTCAGTTGTGAAAAAGGTTTGGCAATTTGGAATGTCCTTCCAATTCCAAGCTTACAGATCTCCGAAGGCCTTTTATTTGTGATCTCTTTACCCTTATAAATAATCGATCCTCTATCTGCCTTTAGAAATCCTGTAATTAAGTTAAAAAGTGTCGTCTTTCCAGAACCATTGGGTCCTATAATACCAAGTATCTCTCCTTCATTAATGTAGAAAGAAAGCTGAGGAATAACCATAAGACCACCAAAGGATTTAGAAAGATTTTCGACCTTTAAAATTTCCATCCTTTCCCCTATCTTTTTAAAATTTTATTAGCAATGATTAACTTTTGAATCTCTGTTGTTCCTTCATAAATGCGCATTGCACGAACCTCTCTATAGAGACGCTCAGCTATATTTCCCTTGGTTACACCAAGACCACCAAAAATTTGTAATGACTGATCAATAACCCTCTGGGCCATTTCAGTTGCAAAAAATTTTGCCATAGATGCCTCTTTTGAAAAATCCTTAATACCTTCATCCCTTAGAAAGGCAGCACGATAGACGAGAAGTCTTGCTGCCTCAATATCGGTTGCCATCTCTGCAAGTTTAAAACTTATGGCTTGAAATTTGGAGATAGGTTTGGCGAATTGGACTCTATTCTTCGAGTATTCAACTGAGGCATCAAAAGCTGCTTGAGCCATTCCTACTGCTGAGGCTCCAACAGACATCCTAAATAAATCAAGAGTCTTCCTGGCAATCTCAAGTCCTTCTCCCTCACTTCCAAGGATAAAATCTAATGAAACTTCACAATCCTCGAATTGAAATTCAACAATATCATGAGGTGCTATGAGATCAATACTCCTCTTTACCTTAAATCCATTGATTCCTTTTTCAAGGATAAAAGCTGAGATTCCATCTTTATTTTGTGTTCGAGCAAAAACAATTGCAATATGAGCACAGTTCCCATTAGAGATAAACCTTTTAATACCATTTATTATATATTGTTGCCCTCTCCTTTCAGCCCAGGTTTTTATAGAAGAAACATCTGATCCTGCATCAGGTTCTGTTAGAGCGAAGGTTGTCAGTAATTCTCCTTTTCCAATTCTTTCTAAATATTTTTTCTTCTGGATCTCTGTACCTAAAATCACAATGGGATAACTTCCTAATCCTTGCATAGCAAAAGTTACATCTGCATGGACATAAACTTTTGAAAGTTCTTCACGAATAATGCATATATTAACTGCCTTAACTCCCTTTCCTCCATATTCCTCAGGGATAAGGTATTTAAATATCTCCTTTTCAGCCATCTCCTTTATCATCTCATAAGGAACATTAGATGTTTCACCATATTTTTTTGAGATCTCCATTAACTCTGTTTCACAGAAACTTCGACAACGATCCTTCAATTCATTTGATTCTCTGGGAAAATTAAAGTCCATTAGCTAAGTCCTTTCCAAGCCAAGCAACCGTTCGCCATTTTTATAGAGGATTTTTTCTTTTAAATCTTCAGAGATTGGAAGATTCAATATATACTCAACATCTTCTTTTTGTCTGGCAAATGGAGTATCAGTTCCGAAAAGTATTCGATCAGGATCATGATGGTTTATCATATAAAGAATCAAATCCTTTTGTTGGAAACAGAGACCAGGAGGATAGGATGTATCAAAATAGACATCTTTTCCAAGAAGATATTTTTTGGATTCCTCGATCATCTTATATCCGCCAAAATGTGCAGCAACTATCCTTATCTTTGGAAATATATTAAGAAGTTTGGAAATCCTCTCAGGTGTTGATAGAATTTCATCACTGTGGTTTTCTCCAAGTCCTTTTCCTGAATGAAAGATCATGAACATTTCATGATTCATTATCTCTTCATATAGGGGGAATATTCTTTCATCATCAGGTCTTATATTTTGGAAGATGGAGTTGAATTTTATTCCTTTAATACCAGCCTCTTTTAATAACTTTAGTTCTAATTTAAAATTTTCTATTAAAGGATGGATCGAACCAATAGGAATAAGATCTTTATCCCTTTGTCTTATGATCCAGTCATTTGTAGGCCTTGTAAGTTGTGGGGAAGTAGCTACTGCGAGAGCAACAGATATACTTATTTGGGAACGTCTCATTTCTCTTTTTATACTTTCAAGAGTCCCTTCCCCAGATGGTGTAAAACCTGTTTCTTTTCTAATAGAATCTATTATTTTTGGAGCAATATGATCTGGAAAGATATGAGTGTGAAAATCTATAATTTTATTCATTTGGTTTTTTTTAAATATTATTTTTATATTCATAAAATCCCTTACCACTCTTTCTTCCAAGCCACCCAGCAGTAACCATCTTTCTTAATAGAAGTGGAGGGGCATATTTGGGATCCTTTGTCTCTTCATAAAGGGTTTCTGCAATTGAGAGTTCTGTATCAAGGCCTATAAAATCAATTACCTCCAATGGGCCCATAGGATGATTGGCAGCCAATTTCATAGCGGTATCAATTTCATCCCTGGTTGCAATTCCTGCCTCGAGCATCCTCACTGCCCCAAGAAGAAATGGGGTAAATAGCCTCGTTACAATGAAGCCTCCAACATCTGGAGCAACAACAACTGTTTTTCCCAATGTTTTTCCCCACGACTTTACAGTTTCAATCGTCTCCTCACTTGTCATAATCGTTTTTACAAGTTCAAGAAGCTGCATCACTGGAGCAGGATTATGGAAGTGGATACCTATAACTTTATCTCCTCTATTTGTAACTGCAGCCATATCCGTAACAGAAAGGGCAGATGTATTTGTACCAAATATTGTTTCGTTTTTGCAAATCTTATCAAGCTCAGAAAATATCTTCTTTTTTAGTGCAAGGTCTTCAGGGATCGCCTCTTCAATAAGATCGCAATCGCTTAAATCTTCAATGCCCTTTCCCTTTTTAATTCTTGAAAGAATACCCTCCTTTTCACTCAAGGATAATTTACCCTTTTGCACACGAGCATTAAGCCTTTTTTCAATCTCTTTAAGTCCCTTGTCTAACATTTCTTCACTTGTATCAACCACTGTTACTTCATATCCTGACTGTGCAAATACCTGTGTGATTCCTGAGCCCATTTGACCGCAGCCTAAAACTCCCAATTTTTTAATCTCCATCTTACCACCTCCATTTAAGCTTTTCTAATTGCGCATAGAAGTGATTTCATATCAGGATAACCCATAATAGGTTCCCTACATTGAGTATCTGTAAGGAGATTTACATTTGCATCTTTTGGCCAACCATGTGGTAAAAGGACAACACCTTCAGCTATACGTTCATCAATGTGAGCCTTCATCTTTACCTTCCCTCTATTTGTTTCAATAATAATTTCATCTCCCTCTTTAATTCCATACCTTGAAGCTGTTTCTGGTCCAATTTCTGCTTTTGGTTCAGGATTCTTCTGGACTAAAGATGGTATTTTTCTAAACTGTCCATGCGTGTAATAGATATTTCTATAGCCTGTCGATAGGATGAGTGGATACTTTTCCAAAAGTTCGGGTGAACTCAAAGGGCTACGCTCAGGTTCTCTATAGGTTGGAAGTGGGTCAAATCCTGCATCTTTTAACGCCTGGCTATATATTTCTATTTTTCTTGAAGGTGTTGAAAATTCCCCTTCCTTTATTCCATATTGTTTTTGCTGATAATAATCACCCTCTGGTTTTTCTTCGAGGAGGTATTTAAAGGAGAGTCCTGTTGGAGCCAACTCAAAAGCAACAAGTTCTTCTTCAGACTTCCATGGAAAGAGATCTCCAATTCCAAGCTTCTTCGCAAGCTCTGTAAATAACCTCCATTCGGACCAGCTTTCATAGAGGGGTTCTATAGCCTTTTTTCTCAGCATAAGATAAGGGAGACAATGACAAACATTATAAGTATATGCTAACCCCCATTTCTCAAGATGGGAACATGCAGGAAGGACGTAGTGAGCAAGTTCCGAAGTTTCTGTCATAAATAAGTCGTGAACAACAAGTAATTCGAGTTTCTCAAAGGCTTCTCTAAATGCATTAGCATCTGGCATTGAAATGATAGGATTTCCACCTATAACTAAAAATGCCTTTATCTTTTCTGGAATGCTTTCAGGTACACATGTTACAACCCCATAAGGACTCTTTCTTCCCCAGACTTCATAGAAAAGTGGGTAACGATCTGTTCCCAAGGGTTGTCCTTCAACATCCATTCCAACATTTCCTAATCTCAATCTTGGACTAATAACCCAACCACCAGGGTTATTAATATTCCCTGTTATTGATTGAAGGACAGCAAATGCTCTGCTATTCTGGGTTCCATTAGCAGTTTGATCTTGTGTGTTTGTTCCTTGATAAATGGATGCTCCTTTTGTCGTCGCAAATAAACGGGCAACCCTTCGAATATCCTCAGCCTTAATCCATGTTATCTTTTCTGCCCATTCAGGAGTATAAGTTCTTATATGAGGAATCAGTTGATCAAATCCATAGGTATATTTCTCAACAAATTCTTTATCATAAAGTCCTTCATTTATGATTACATTTATCATTGCAAGTGCGAGAGCTCCATCAGTCCCTGGTCTTATCCTTAAATACATTTCTGCCCTATCGGCAAGGGCTATCCTTTTTGGATCAATAACTACAACCTTCGCCCCCCTTTTTAGATTTTCTTCTATGGCAAGTTTAAGTGGGAAGTCAGATTCATCAGGGTTATGCCCCCAGAGTATATAGAGGTTTGAATCGAGCTCTTCAGTAGGATATTTACCGAATGTGATTTGTCGGGTTCGAATTCTCATTCGATAACAAATGCTTTCAACAGAGAAGAAATTTGGAGAACCAAAACATGCCTTAAATCTCTGTGTAAGTCCAACCATTTCTAAATTTTCTACCCCTATCGATCCACTAAAAACTCCAAGGACAGATGGGCCAAACTCTTTTTTGAGCTCTAAAAGCTTGCTTGCAATCTCTGATAATGCTTGTTCCCAAGAGATCCTCTCCCATCCTCCCTTAATCTTCTTCATTGGATATTTAAGGCGATCGGGATGATATATATTTTCAAGAGCTACCTCTCCTTTAGGGCAAAGCTTTCCTTTATTTAAGGGGTGTGATTCTAATCCTTCTACTTTTATTGCCTGTCCATCCTCTACAAATACCCTCGTTCCACAGCTATGGTAGCATAGAGTGCAATCTGTGAGAACCTCTTTTATATTTTTCCCCATAAGGAAATTCCTCCTTACGATTTAGATTTCCATATCTTTCGTTTGATATCTTCTCGAAGGGCTTTTTTATCATGCTTTCCAGCCTCTGTCATTGGAAAAGAATTAATAAATTCAAATCTCTCAGGAATTAAAAGTTTGGAGGCACCTTTTATTTCCATAAATCGTTTAATCTCTTCAGGATCAATACTTTTCCCTTCTACAAGTTTTATATAGGCACATACCCTTTCTCCAAGTTCTTCGTCAGGCATACCAATAACAGCTGCATCTGAAATGTATGGATGCATACAGAGGATCTCTTCGATCTGACGCGGGCTTATATTTTCGCCTCCTCTGATAATGATATCCTTAATCCTCCCAGTGATTCTCAAATTGCCAGAGGTGTCTATTCTTGCTAAATCACCTGTTCTAAAGAAACCATCAGGTGTAAAGGATTTCTTATTTTCTTCAGGATTTTTTAAGTACCCGGCAAAAATCCCAGGCCCTTTTGTAACAAGCTCTCCATCAGTGTTTGGTGGCAATGTATTTCCTTTTTCATCAATGATTTTAATTTCATCATAAGGAGAGCATGGTTTTCCAACTGTATTGCAGATGGTTTCGATATCATCATCAAACCTTGTTCTTGAGAGAAGTCCCTCGCTCATTCCAAATTCATTGATATACCTCCAGCCAAACACTTCTCTGACCCTTCTTACTAACTCCGGAGGGCTTGGTTCTCCACCAGCACTTATCTTATTAAGTGATGATAAATCATAAGATTCGATGTTTTCAAATTCGATAATCCTCTTTATGAGACTTGGGACAGTTGGCATGTAGGTTACCTTTTCTTTCTGGATTGAATAACATATATCAGCTGGCCTGGTAGAGTCAAGAAGAACTAATTTATAACCAAATAAGACCGATCCAATGACATTTAAAAGAGCAAGATTATGTCCTACAGGAACCGCAACAAGGCAGATATCATTCTCACTCATCTCTCCTATTCTATGGAGGTGAGTGACATTTGAAAGATAATCATTGTGAGTCCTTGGTATCCCTTTTGGTAGACCAGTAGTTCCGCCTGAGGGAATGATATGTGAGACATCTGTTGGTTCAGGTTTCTTTGAAAATAGAATCTTTTTGTCATTTTCTTTAATTTCTGATTCCATTAGGGTTTCAAGGCTTATTGTAAATTTTTTTGCTTCATTTTTAGCCCTTACAGATATAATGAATTTAAGTTGGGGATTCCTATTTTTTACCTCATCTATGAACGAAATGTAATCAATTGTCCTGTAGGATTCAGGTAAAATCCAGGCCTTGGCTTCTGTTAATAAGGCAAGGTGACCTACTTCGAGCTGCTTGTAACTTGATATTAATAAAACTGGGATAGAACCAATTCTCTGAAGTGCAAAATAGGAGTAAACGAATTCTGACCAGTTGGGGAGTTGAATAAGTACTGTATCACCTTTATTTAGACCTAATCTAAGAAAACCAATCGCAAGGCGGTCAACATTTTCTTTTAGTTCCGAGAAGGTTATTCTTACTCGGTCATCTACAAGAGCCTCTTTTTTTGGAAATTTTTGGGCACTCTGATCCAGAATATCTCCCATAGTAAGATCAAGCCACCATCGATTCTCTTTATATCTCAATACATCATTTTTAGAATGCTTTGGAAATTCAAGCATCTGGTATTATCCTTTCAAACTCGAGCAGTTAATCTTCTTTTATCGCTGCAGGCCTTGCCATTTTTGGAAGAAAAGGTTCAGGTGCATGAAGAAATCCATCTGGATAGCGAACACATTTTACCTTATCAAATCTTGAATCTGCTTCGAGGCACCAATTACATGCAGCACATCTAACGATTTCATTTTCTCTTCCTTCAAGTGCCTTGCGAGGCCAATCAGGGTCGCAGAGCAAAGCACGACATAGACCAATAATATCAGCCTTTCCATGCCTCAATATCTCTTCTGCATGTTTTGGATCCCTGATCTTTCCAGCAGTAACCACAGGTGTTTCAAGACCTGCATCCCTTATAGATTTTCTTATAGCTTCAGCCAAATATACATGTGTTCCATCAGGCCACCACCACCATGGGCTCATACGATGACCGCTATAGCCTGACATCGGGTCTGGAGGATTTCCTTCAGATGGGGGTAGTGAATCTTCGAATCGACTTCCTGCAGAAACACTTATATAATCAGCTCCCAATTGAGCAAATCTTCTTGCAATAATTGTACTTTGACTAAGTGTATTTCCTTCAACTACAAAGTCTTCTCCATTGATTCTTACACCAAGAGGAAAATTTTCACCTACTACTTTTCTTACTGCTTGATAAACCTCTATAGGAAGCTTCATTCTGTTTTCGAGGCTTCCTCCATATCCGTCTTTCCTTTTGTTAGAGCGAGATAGAAAGGAGGCCAACACATAAGCATGGGCCATATGGATTTCTATAAATTCAAATCCTGCCTGAATGGCACGTTTTGCAGCAGCAACATGATTTTCAACAATTTGGGGAAGTTCTTCTGTCTTAAAATCCTCAACCTTTTGGCGCCAACCACTTCGAGCAATCTTGAGATGTTGCATGATTTGAAGACCAACCCTTACATCAGGATTTGTTTTTTTAACAGTACTTACTAATTCTTTTAAACCAGGGATAAATCGGTCATCACTAATTCTCAAATTATAAGAACTTTTTGAAGGTATGATGACAGCAGCTTCAACCACTATGGCTCCAGCTCCTCCTTTTGCCTCCCTCTGATATCTTGCCTTTAAGTCCTCTGTTACCCATCCGTCTTCTGTCGAAAGCCCTGATACCATTGAGGTGCGTTGTATACGGTTAGAAAATTTGACACCTCTCATCGTTATAGGTGAAAAAAGCATTTCATATCCCATTTTCTCCTCCATAAATATCTTAATCTTCAAGTTTTCCTTCCCTGAAGGAAGTGAGGTAATTTCTACAATATGGGTCACGACCAAGAATTAGGTTTGCTGCTTTAAGAGTAGAGACCAATTTTCTATCAACAGGATCGATGATTGCAGCTGAAAGACCTGCTTTCAATAAGAGGGTTAAGAATGTTCTATTAATAAGGTGACGTTTTGGAAGTGAATAGGAAATATTAGAAAGACCGCATATGGTTTTTACTCCTGGAAGTTCCTTATAAATCCTCTCTATCGATTCAATTGCTATAAGGCCAGCTTTTTGATTTACACTAATTGCCTGGACAGATGGATCAAGATAAATATTGTCTCTTTTAATACCAATTTTTTCGAGATTCATTACCAATTTATTTGCATTTTCGATTACTTCTTCAACACTCTTTGGTAAGCCCCTTTCATCCATACATAGTCCAATAATATCACAATTTCTATCTTGAACTACTTTGGCCATTCCTTCAAAACGAGCTTTTTCAGCAGTTATAGAATTTATCATTGGTTTTTCTTTAACCCTTTCAAGTGCAATTCTCATACAATTAGGGTCAGTGCTATCAATAGAAAGCCTTATAGATAATGATTGCTGAATAATATCAATAAGCCAAAGGAGATCGTCAAGTTCAGAACCAAATCGGGAACCTGCATTTACATCAATGATATCTGCCCCTCCATCAAGTTGAGCCTTTACTTCCGAAAGGATAAAATCAGAATCCCTTTTTTCAACGGCTTCGTTAATCTTTTTTCGACTCGTATTTATTCTTTCTCCTATAATAAGCATTCTTTTTCTCCAAAATAATTTATTATTTTCCTTTAAATGATGGCCTTCTTTTCTCTAAAAATGATATTATTCCTTCTTGTGCATCTTCTGATTTAGAAACTTTATCATACTCACTTAACTCAAGCCTTAAGGCTTCATCAATTGAAAGCTCAATCCCTTTGTTTATTGCCCTTTTACATGACTTAATTGCAAGTGGTCCATTTTGGACTATTCTTTGGGCTAATCTTTTTACCTCATCCATTAAGGTTTCTTCTTTTACAACCTTCTCAACAAGACCAAATTCGTAAGCTTCTTTGGCAGTTATGGGTTCTCCGCTCAGTATTATATATTTTGCCCTTCCCAAACCTACCATTCTTGGAAGAAGTTGGGTACCTCCATAGCCAGGCATGAGTCCCAATTTTGTTTCAGGTAGACCAAATTTAGCATTCTCTGACGAAATCCTTATATCGCAAGCCATTGCAAGCTCACAACCTCCGCCAAGTGCATATCCGTTTACGGCTGCAATAACAATCTTACTTGAGTTTCTAATCTTAGAAAATATCTCTTGATTTCTCATAATCATTTCAGTTCGATTTTTACCTGCATTTTTAATCTCAACTATATCTGCTCCAGCAACAAAAGACTTTTTCCCAGCTCCAGTTATCACAACCACAAGGATTTCATCTTCTTTCTCAAGATCTTCAAAAATTTGATTAAGCCTCATCATAATGTTTTGGTTTAATGCATTGAGGGTTTTTTCTCTATTTATGGTTAGATAAGCAATAGCTCCCTCTTTAGTTAAAATTACCTCTTCCTCCAATTGGTAAACCCCTTTTAAGATTTTGCATGTGATTTATAACATAATTCAATAATCATTCCAAGAGATTTCGTTTGGATGGTATTTTTGAGTAGTGACAGGGGTAAGGGCTTGTCTATTAAATTTCTGTTATAAGAGCCGTTTCAAAAGTAAAAGATGGGTCTTTCTTGAAATATGAGAAATTTTAGGTTATTAAATTAAAAAAATTGAGGTGTTTAGATGGCGAAAGTCTGTGAAATATGTGGAAAGGGACCTGTATTTGGGCATAATGTAAGTCATGCCAATAATAAAACCAGAAGGGTATGGTATCCTAACCTTCATAGGGTTAAGGCGATTAAAGAAGGAAGAACTCTTCATCTAAGAGTTTGCTCGCGTTGTCTCCGTTCAGGATTTGTAACCAAAGCCGCATGAGATTATTTGGGTTTTAGAGTTCACCTTCAGGAATATTTTCTATCCTTCAAACATTAACCTTTCAACACGATTGATCCCTTTGATTTTTTCTATTGCCTTTATCACCTTATTTAAATGGTTAAGATCACGTATCTCTACTTCAAAAGTGCTGATAGCTTTTTTATCTTCTGTGGTTTCAACCTTAGCATTCTTAATATTGGCTTCATGGGTTGAAAAAGAATGACTTATTTCTGCAAGCAATCCCTTTTTATCTTCTGAATGGATACGAATTTTTACAGGATATATATATTCTTTCGTTAAATCCCATTCAACCTCCACCCTTCTATTTGGATCATTTTCCATTGCCCTCTGACAATCAGCACTATGTATTGTTACCCCTCTTCCACGAGTGATAAATCCAACCACTTTATCCCCTGGGACAGGGTGACAACATCCTGCATAACGAACCAATACATTATCAATTCCTTTAATCAAAATTGCATCTTTTGGAGAGCGAGTAATCTTTTGAAATAATCTTTTTAAACGCCCTTCTTCCTTTTGTTGGGTAGTTTCAAGTTTCTCCTGTGGAATTATCTTTCCAATCACCTGATTGGCAGTAATCTTTCCGTAGCCAATAGCAGCTAAAAGATCCTCCACTGTCTGGAAACTAAATTCTCTGCTTATATTGGCAAGATCACCTGATTTACTCAATTTAGCAAGCTGAAGATTATATTTCCGCAATTCCTTTTCAAGAATTTCTTTACCGAGGGAAATGGATTTTTCTCTTTCTTCTGTTTTGAACCATTGACGAATCTTTGTTTTAGCCCTTGAGGTCTTAACAAATTTAAGCCAGTCCTTGCTTGGTTTCTGACTTGGAGATGTAATAATTTCAACAGTATCTCCACTTTTCAAAACATACCTTAATGGAACAAGCTTTCCATTTACCTTTGCTCCTACACAACGATTGCCAACATCAGAATGAATACTATACGCAAAGTCTACTGGGGTTGCTCCTGCAGGGAATTGTTTGACCTCTCCCTTTGGTGTAAAAACATAAACCTCATTTGGAAAGAGATCTACCTTCACGGTTTCAATAAATTCTCGGTCATCCTTTAAATCTCTTTGCCATTCCAAAAGTTGCCTTAGCCAGGTGAATCTTTTATCATCAGCCTCATCAAGGAGTTTCCCTTCCTTGTATTTCCAGTGTGCTGCAATTCCTTCTTCTGCAACTTTATGCATATCATGGGTTCTAATCTGTATTTCGATTCTTTCGCCATAGGGGCCTATTACGGAGGTATGAAGGGATTGGTACATATTTTCTTTGGGAAGACCAATATAATCCTTGAACTTACCAGGAATAGGTTTCCAAAGCGAATGGATAATTCCTAAAACATCGTAACATTCTTTAATGGTGTTGACGATTACACGAAATGCCGTAATATCATAAACCTGATCAAAATCTATATTTTGGTCTTTCATTTTTAGGTAAATACTATAAATCTGTTTAAGCCTGCCCGTTACCTCTCCCTCTATGTGATTTTCATAAAGCTTTCTCATCAGTATGCGCTTTACCTCATCAATATAGCGTTCCCTTTCTTTCTCCTTTTTTGCTATCTTTTTCTTTATCTCTTCATAAATATCAGGATGAAGATATTGAAAAGCTAAGTCTTCAAGTTCAGATTTAATCCATTCAATACCTAACCGATGGGCAATGGGTGCATAGATATCAAGAGTTTCTTGGGCTATCGAAATCTGTTTTTCAGGTGAATGGTATTTGAGGGTCCTCATATTGTGAAGACGATCAGCAAGTTTTATCAGAATGACTCGAATGTCATTTACCATGGCCAGTATAATTTTACGAAAGTTCTCGGCCTGACTTTCTTCAGAGGTTTTGAGGGATATTTGACTTATTTTTGTAACGCCGTCCACTAAATTAGCGATTTCTTGGCCAAAATTTTCTTGAATCTCCTCAAGGGTGGTTAAAGTGTCTTCAACCGTATCATGAAGAAGCCCTGTGGCGACGCTTGCAGCATCCAATCTGAGTTGTGTCAAAATTCCAGCTACTTCAAGGGGATGAGTAAGATAAGGTTCTCCAGAAAGACGAATTTGACCCATGTGAACCTTTGCTGAAAAGACATAAGCCTTTCTTAAAAGGTCAGTATCTGCATTTGGATTATATGAGAGTAATTTTTCAAGTATATCATTAAATCTTAGCATTCTAATTCTATGATACTACAAGTGATGGAAAATTCAAGAGGATAAGAGTTTGTAAAATTTTAAAGAATTAAACGTAATTCACTCTCGAAAAATTTTGACAACATAAGAATTGGAAAATATAATTTTTTTATTTTAATTTTAAGGAGAGGAATTTTATGAAAAAAATTCTTATTTTTGTTGCTCTAATATTTTTACTTTTTTCTATTCTTGCTTATCTTTACTTGCCTCAAAAGAGTAAAGATACTAAATTTATAAAAGTATCTGGGAATATTGAAGCTACAGAAGTGAATATAGGATTTAAGATATCGGGTAGAATAACACATATTTATGTGAAGGAAGGAGATTGGGTTGAAAAGGGGAAAATCCTTGCAAAACTTGATGATGAGGATCTTCGATATCGGTTTGAACTTGCCCGTGCTCTATTGAATTCAGCACAGGCCCGATTAAGCAAATTATTAGCGGGTTCAAGGCCTGAAGAATTAAAAGAGGCAGAGGCACGTCTAAATCAGGCAAAATTCGATTTAGAACATAAAAAGATTCAATATGAGAGGATGAAGGCACTTTTTGAAAGACAGGTCATTCCCAAAGAGGTTTTAGATAATGCAGAAACAGGATATAAAATCGCACAAGCAACATTGCAAATGGCAAAGGAAAATTATGAAATGGTAAAAGAAGGTCCTCGAAAGGAAGATATTGAGGATGCAAAAGCCCAATTAGAGCAGGCCCGTGCACAAGTTAGGCTTGCAGAGACACAATTAAGTTATACTAATCTATATTCACCACTATCTGGTATAGTTTTGGTCAAATCGTGTGAAGTAGGGGAAGTGGTAAATCCAGGGACTTCTGTACTGACAATAGCAGATGTTGAAAATGTTTGGTTAAGGGCTTACCTACCAGAGACTGATTTGGGAAGAGTAAAGTGGGGGCAAGAGGTCATTGTCACAACCGATATGACACCTAAAAAGGAATATAGGGGAAGAATATCCTATATTTCCTCACAAGCAGAATTTACTCCTAAAAGTATTCAAACTGAAAAGGAGAGAGTTACTTTGGTCTATAGAATAAAGATAAATATCCCAAATAAGGATAGAGAATTGAAGCCAGGAATGCCTGCTGAGGGTTTAATCCTATTAGAAACAGTTCCATTAAAATAATAATTTCAATGTATTGCATCCAAGCTATAAATCTTACAAAAATTTTTAATTCCTTAGTGGCAGTAAAGAACTTAAACCTTGAACTTAGAAAGGGAGAAATATTTGGTTTAGTTGGTCCTGATGCATCTGGTAAAACCACAACTCTTCGAATGCTATGTGGACTTTTAGTCCCCGACCAAGGAGAGATTAGGATTTCGGGTGTAGATATAAGAAAAGATGGAAATCGTTTTAAAGAAAAAATTGGATATCTTCCACAAAGGTTCGGACTATATGGAGATCTAACAGTCATTGAAAATATAAATTTTTATGCAGATATCTACAAAATCCCTAAGAAAATAAAAGAGGAAAAGGTTGAAAGACTTCTTAAGGTGGCTAACCTCGACCCATTTAAAAGGAGGAAAGCACAAGATCTTTCAGGAGGGATGAAGCAAAAATTAGGATTGATATGTGCCCTCATTCATACACCAGAAATATTAATGCTTGATGAACCAACAACTGGAATTGACCCTCTTTCAAGAAGGGATTTTTGGATGATTCTTTATGAGCTTATAAAAGAGGGGGTTACGATACTTTTTTCAACATCTTATATTGATGAGGCAGAAAGATGCAATCGTATTGCCATGATTTATCAAGGAGAACTCCTTGCAACTGATACCCCATCTTCGATTAAAAGCATGATCAAGGAAATAGTTCTTGAATTGAGAACAGATAATAATCAAAAAATGATGAAATCTCTTGAAGGAATAGATTTATTAAAAAACTTGGTCTTATCTGGGGATAAGATACATATTTTTGTCTGTGAATCAATAGATGGAGAAAAATTAATCCAAGAGATTACTAAAAATGAAGGGCTTAAGATAATGAGTTTGAAAAGGGTTAGGCCATCGATGGAAGATGCGTTTGTTTATATGGTTAGAAAGAAAAAAGAAGGTTAGGATTTTAATTTAAATATTCATATGGTTAATTATTCAGTGGAAGTTGAGAATTTGACAAAATCATTTGGTGATTTTGTTGCTGTAGACCACATAAGTTTTAAGGTTAGGCAAGGGGAGATATTTGGATTTTTGGGGCCCAATGGAGCTGGAAAATCAACTACCATAAAGATGCTATGTGGACTTTTAATGCCCAACTATGGGAAAGGGAAGGTTTCAGGGTTTGACATTCTAACAGAACCTGAAAAGATAAAACAAGTTATTGGATATGTGTCTCAAAAATTTTCACTTTATGATGATCTAACAGTTTTAGAAAATCTTCATTTCTTTGGAGGAATTTATGGGCTTTCGGGTTCAAGGCAAAAGAAGAGAGAAGAAGAAGTCTTGGAATTAGTAGGATTAAAAAATGATAGAGATCAAATAACCCGAACATTGGCTACTGGATTAAAACAACGTCTCGCCTTAGGCTGTGCAATTTTGCATGAACCTCCGATCCTTTTTTTAGATGAACCAACAGCTGGTGTTGATCCAATCTCAAGAAGAAATTTTTGGTCTCTTATTCAGGGTATGTCTGAGAGAGGAGTAACTACATTTGTAACTACCCATTATATGGATGAGGCTGAATACTGCGATCGATTAGCCCTAATATATAATGGTAGAATCATAGGAATGGGTAGTCAAACTGAATTAAAATGGGATGTAATTAAAAGAAGGGTTATTGAAGTTCAATGTGATCCCCTTATTTCTGCTTATGATTTATTAAAAAAAGAATCATGGGTTGAAGAGGTCTCAGTATTTGGCAATAGCATTCATCTTTTATTTAAAGAAGATATTGAGTGGGAGAAAAAGATAAAGATTTTACTTGAGAAAAATGAAATACAAATTGAAAGAATCGATTTGATTACCCCATCCCTGGAGGATGTTTTTATATCGTTAATAAAAAGCAGCGAGGTATCATGAGCCTTCTTAGAACTTGGGCTATTATAAGGAAAGAGTTTATTCATATATATCGAGATTGGCGAAGTTTAAGCCTCATCATTTTTATGCCCGTTCTTCTTATGCTCCTTTTCGGTTATGCAGTTAGCCTCGATGTAAAAAAGGTGCCCGTGGCTGTTTTGGATCGAGATAAAAGCCAGGAAAGTATCTCATTTATTTATGAATTCATAGGTTCACCTTATTTCTATCTCAAAAATTTTACAAAGGATGAAAGTGAGATAAAGAAATTAATAGACCATGGGGAAATTAAGATGGGAATAATTATTCCATGGGACTTTTCAAAGCTCATTAAATCAGGTAGAAAGCCACAGGTTTCAGTATTAATCGATGGGACAGACTCCAATACAGCCAATATAATACTGAATTATGCACAAGCCATTTCAAATAGATATAATCAAGAGAAGACATTTTTAAAAATAGAAAGACTCAGTGGAAAAAGGCCCAAAATTCCACTCGAAGGAAGGACAAGAGTTTGGTTTAATGAAGAGATGGAATCGAAAAATTATTTTATTCCAGGACTGGTTGCAGTGATTATGTCTATCATCGGTGTTTTACTAACTGGTCAGGTAATTGTCAGGGAATGGGAACGAGGAACAATGGAACTTCTAATCTCTACTCCTATAAATAAGGTAGAGTTGATTATAGGGAAATTATTTCCATATTTTTTTATTGGTCTCGTTGATCTATTTTTAGCCTTTTTCATGGGCAGGTTTATTTTTGAAGTTCCATTCAGAGGAAGTCATTTACTTCTTTTTTCACTCTCATCTATTTATCTCATTGTGGCACTTGCTCTTGGTATGACAATTTCAACAATAGCCAAAACGCAAATCTTTGCTAATCAACTCGCAATGATCATAGGATTTCTTCCTACCTTTCTTCTTTCAGGGTTTACATTTGTAATTTCGAATATGCCTTATTGGCTTCAAATCATTACCTATTTAATTGCCCCAAGATATTATGTCACCATTTCAAAAGAGATCTTTTTAAAGGGATCAAACTTAAAGCTTCTAATTTTGGAGACACTGATTTTGATAGGGATGGCGATTGGAGGAATCCTTGTGGCAATTAGTCTTTTTAAGAAAGAACTAAGGTAAATATTTTAAATATGTTTAGGCGAATTAGATATTTATTTATAAAAGAAATGATTCAACTCCTTAGGGATAAACGTCTTAGAATAACCCTTATTGTACCTCCCATTTTCCAATTAATTATTTTTGGTTATGCAGCCAATCTCGACGTAAAAAATATCGCTACTGCCTTTCGAGATTTTGATAGGAGTGTGGATTCAAGGGAATTATTAGCTCGACTTAGAGGTTCAAAATATTTTAATATATTAAATTATCCAGAAAACTCAGCCGAAATAGAGGCCCTTCTAAAAAAGGGAAATATCGTACTCAGTATTGAAATACCAAGCGATTTTTCAAAAAAGATAAAAAAAGGTGAAACAGCTAATATACAAATTATTGTTGATGGAACAGAATCTAATACAGCTCTGATTGCATTAGGTTATGTAAATCAAATTCTTTATGAATTCTCTAAAGAGCTAATGCTAAAAAGACTAAACCAGGAAGGTATGGGAAGATTTGAGGAGACAGGAGTAAATTTGGAAAGTAGAATATGGTTTAATTCTAATCTCGAAAGCCGGTACTTTTATATACCGGGTGTTATTGCATCTATAGCCTTCATCATTCCAATTATCCTAACTGCGCAGGCCATTGTGAGGGAGCGTGAAATAGGGACACTGGAGCAGATTATGGTTACACCCATTCGTCCTTGGGAACTTATCTTAGGGAAGACTATACCATTTGCTATGATTGGATTCTTTGATGTAATGTTGATTGCATTGATAGGTATCTTCTGGTTTAAAGTCCCCCTTAGGGGAAATCCAGGGGTCTTATTAATGGGGAGCTTTCTATTTTTAACCAGTTCTATTGGAATTGGACTCTTCATCTCTACTATTTCTTCTACTCAGCAACAAGCTCAAATTTCGACTTTTTTCTTTGCAATCCCTGCATTTATTCTATCAGGTTTTGCCTTTCCTTTAGAAAATATGCCTCAATGGTTGCAATATGTAACATATCTTAGTCCATTAAGATATTTTTTGGTTATTATTAGAGGAGTTTTCCTAAAAGGGATTGGATTAGATGTTTTATATCTACAAATGATACCTTTGGCTATTTTAGGGGGGTTGATGGTTTTAATTAGCTCGCTTCGTTTTAAAAAGAGGCTTACATGAAATCTCCAAAGGCACTGTTGAAAAAAATATATAATGATCTTTATCAAGCATTTGGTCCAAGAAACTGGTGGCCTGCAGAATCTGCTTTTGAAGTCATGATAGGAGCTATTTTAACACAAAATACGTCCTGGAATAATGTAGAGAAAGCCATAAGGAATCTTAAAAAGAAAGGGGTTTTGAGTCCTGAGGGAATAAGGAATCTTAGTAAGTTAAAATTGGCATATTTGATAAAACCTGCAGGATATTATCGAGTTAAAACAGGTCGTTTAAAGGCGTTTGTCAATTTCCTTTTTGAAGAGTACAAAGGGAATATCAATCGAATGAAGCTGGAATCAGTTGAGACATTACGTGAAAAGCTTTTAAAGATTCATGGAATTGGCCCTGAGACTGCAGACAGTATCCTCCTTTATGCATTGGAAAAACCAATCTTCGTTGTAGACGCTTATACAAGAAGAATCCTTTCGAGACATAAATTGATTTCAGCCAAGGCTTCTTATAATGAGATTCAGGGGCTTTTTATGAATAACCTTCCTAAGGATGAAAAGCTATTTAATGAATATCATGCCCTTTTTGTTCATCTTGGGAAGACTTTGTGTAAAAAGATTCCTAAATGTGATATATGTCCTATTAAAGGGATAGAAAAAGGCAAGGTAAAAATTAATAATTAAAACAAATGGCATATTGGGAAAGACAGATTAGGAGTTTAGTTGGAAAAGCAATTCATAGATATAGTCTTATTCAGGATGGAGATCGCATCCTCGTTGGAGTGTCAGGTGGTAAAGATAGTCTTTCTCTTCTTCATCTCCTTTTTGAAAGAAGGAAAAGGGTTCCTATTCATTATGAATTAATAGCTATACACATCGATTTGGGCTTTGGTTCTAAACAAGTAGAACTATTGAAAGGTTATTTTGAAAAAATGTCTATTCCTTATCATATCGAATACACAGAGATTGGAAAACGAGCCAATAGCTCAGAGAACAAAGAAAATCCATGTTTTTTATGTTCTTGGGAAAGAAGGAAAAGACTCTTCCACATTGCACAGGAATTAAAATGTAATAAGATTGCTCTTGGTCATCATAAAGATGATGTTATTGAAACATTTCTTCTCAATATCTTCTATTCTTCAGAGATAAGTACAATGCTTCCGATTCAAACCCTATTTAATGGAAGAATTACAATCATTCGGCCTCTTGTATTGATAGAGGAAAAAATGCTTGAACGTTTTGCCCATGAAAAGGGACTTCCTTTTGAGTTAAGTAGTTGTCCAGTTTCTGGAAAGACAAAAAGAAGTGAGATAAAAAGATTGATTGAGAGCTTGGAGAGAAGTAATAAAAAAGTAAAAGACAATATATTCCGTGCCCTATCAAATATTAAGCTTGATTATATGTTTTGCAGTTTAGAAAAAATCGGCGATAGAAATAGTAAAAGTATAATTGAATGAATTTTTTATAGACAGGGAGTGTAAATTTTTGTTATATAATTATAAATTAATTTAATTGGAGATGAAGAAATGTTTCATATTGCAGATCCAAAAGAGATTAAAGAAGGGAAGTTAACTGATGTTTATTTTGTTAGGACCATGGAGATACTTAAGGCAAAGAAGATTGATAAGTGGGTTAAAGCTGAATTTATCGCAAAGCGATTTCCCGAAGACTATGGGTGGGGGGTATTGGCGGGAATTGAAGAGGCAGCCTATCTGTTAAAGGATCTGAAGGTAAATGTTAGGGCGATGAAGGAGGGAACTATTTTTAGGGCTTATGAACCAGTAATGGAAATAGAAGGTATGTATACAGATTTTGGGATTTATGAAACATCAATCTTAGGACTTTTATGTCAGGCCTCTGGGGTAGCTACTAAAGCAGCACGCTGTAAAAAAGCTGCGGGGAATCGCAAGGTAATCAGTTTCGGTGCCAGGCGAATTCATCCTGTAATTGCCCCAATGGTAGAAAGGAGTGCCTTCATTGGAGGTTGTGATGGGGTTTCAGTTGTGAAAGATGCTGAATTGCTCGCCGAGGAACCAATGGGCACAATGCCTCACGCATTAATTCTTCTCATAGGTGATACTGTAGAAGCAACAAAGGCGTTTGACGAGGTTATCGATCCAAATGTAAAGAGGGTTTCCCTTATAGATACCTTTAATGATGAAAAGATTGAAGCTGTAAGAGTGGCCGAGGCCCTCGGAGAAAGACTTTTTGGGGTTAGACTTGACACACCAAGTTCGAGGAGGGGAGATTTCAAAAAAATTATCGAAGAGATAAGGTGGGAATTGAATCTAAGAGGGTTTGGACATGTACAAATATTTGTGAGTGGTGGAATTGATGAGAAAAGAATTTTAGATTTAAATCCAGTTGTAGATGCCTATGGAGTTGGGACTTCCATAATTAATGCGAGGGTTATTGACTTTGCAATGGACATTGTAGAGATTGAGGGTAAGCCCCTTGCTAAGAGAGGCAAGATGTCAGGTTCAAAGAGAGTCCTACGTTGTTCAAAATGCTTTAATGATAAGATTTTACCTTTAATAAAAGAAAAAGAAAATATTGTAGAAGGTTCTAATATCTGTTCTTGTGGAGGCGAATTCCAAGAACTTTTACTTCCATTTATTCAGGGAAGAAGGATTCTTTGGGAGTTGCCAACGCCTCAGGCAATAAGGAGTTATGTTCTTGAACAGCTTCAACACTTTGAGCTTTAAGTTAAAAGAATATAAAGCATTGATCTATTCGTTAGGAATGGAGTAGGGAAATAAGATGAAAGAAGCGATGTTTTATAATACACTTGAGGAAGGAAAAGTTCAGTGTTACCTTTGCAATCACAAATGTACCATCTTACCTTCTAAAAGAGGGGTTTGTGGAGTTAGAGAGAATCAAAATGGAAGGCTTTACTCATTAGTATACGGCAGACTCATATCAATGAATGTCGATCCCATAGAAAAAAAGCCAATCTTTCACCTCTATCCAGGATCGAAATCTTTTTCTATTGCAACTGTTGGGTGCAACTTCAGATGTCTTCACTGTCAAAATCATGAAATATCACAAATGCCAAGGGATGAAAAGGGAAGGATTGAAGGTAATATGATTCAACCATCAAAAATTGTCTCGATGGCAAAGGAATATAATTGTAAATCAATTTCCTATACATATACCGAACCCACCATCTATTTTGAATATGCTTATGAGACAGCAATGTTGGCTAAGAGAGAAGGAATCAAGAATATTTTTGTTACAAATGGGTATATGAGTGAAGAGGCCCTCAAAGCCATCCAACCTTATCTTGATGCGGCCAATGTAGATTTGAAGAGTTTTCAGGAAAAATTTTACAGAGAGATTTGTGGTGCGAGATTAGCTCCTGTACTTGAAAATCTTAAACTCATGAGGGAAATGGGAATCTGGGTTGAGATTACTACATTGGTTATTCCTTCATTGAATGATTCAGAGCAAGAGTTTGAAGAGATTGCTAAGTTCATTATTTCTTTAGGTCAAGATGTTCCCTGGCATATTTCAGCTTTTTATCCAACCTATAAAATGAGAAATCCTCCTCGAACACCAGCATCCATTCTTCATAAAGCAAGAGAGATAGGACTCCGAAAAGGCCTCCGATATGTCTATTGCGGAAACATTCCAGGAGAAGAAGGAGAGGATACCATATGTCCACAATGTAAAAGGAAGGTAATTGAAAGGATTGGTTTTCGAGTACTAAGAAATGAGGTCATTAAGGGTGAGTGCCGTTATTGCCATACCAAAATTGAAGGAATATTTGATTAATTTAAAAAGAGGTTAATAGGATTCGGATAGGAGTTCTTCTATTCGCATTGTGATTTTACGAGCAATTGAGGTATTGAAGCCCATAATCTTTTCTCTAATTCTACCTTTTTTATCGATCAAAATGGTCGTAGGGATAACACTTACACCATAGCTCTTTACTAATTCTTTTGATGTAAAACCAATAGGATAAGTGATATCCATTGATCTAACAAACCTACGAACCATTTCCACTTCTGACATCTTATCCATACTTAAACCAATGAGTTCAAAACCACTTTGGTGGTAATTTTTATAAACCTCATTGAGATGAGGAATAGATTCCTTACAGGGTCCACACCAAGTAGCCCAAAAATCAAGAAGAATAACCTTTCCTTTTAAATCTGAGAGTTTAATTTCCTGGCCATCAATTGTTGTTAAATTAAAATCTGGAGCAGATGAACTTGAAGGTTCTTTTGCCTTGCTACAATGAAGCAGTATAAAAATAAAACATATAAAAAAAATCAAAATGATTAATTTTATTGAAGAAAAAGAGCGGTTCATTTTTAAAAATCTATACTAATAATGCCTTCTCAATAATAGCTTTTAATCGAGCTTTAGAGACAGCGCCAATAATTTGATCAAAGACTTTCCCTTCTTTAAATATAATAAGAGTTGGAATTCCTCTTATTCCATATTGAGTTGGGGTAGATGGGTTCTCGTCAACATTGAGTTTAGTTACTTTTAACCTTCCACTAAATTCGTTTGCCAGTTCCTCAACGATAGGATTCATGGTTCGACATGGGCCACACCATGTTGCCCAGAAATCAACCAATACCGGAATTTCTGATTTAAGAACCTCTGCATTAAAATTACTATCATTTATGTGAAGAACTTTAGATTCGTTTACCATATCCAACTCCTTTATTATAAGATATAATTTTTTTATAATTTTCTTTCCAAAACATAATCAGCTAAACCCAAAAGGGCTTGTTTTTCTATCGAATTTGGAAATATCTCGAGATATTTTTTTGCTTCTTCAATATATTGATTAGCCTTTTTCCACGTGTGATCAATTCCTCCATAGGTCTCAATGATTTTAACAATCTCTAAAAAAATATCTTTGGTTATAATTTCGGATTCGATAGTATTATGGATGAATCTCTTTTCATCTTCATTACATCTTTGATAAGCAATGATTAGAGGTAAAGTAATTTTACCTTCCTGAAGGTCAATTCCAATCTTTTTACCGAATTCTTCTTCATTTGAGGTGTAATCCAATTTATCATCAATTAGTTGAAATGCCATCCCTACCTTCTTTCCAAATTCGTATAATGCCTTTTCTTCTTCAACAGAAACATTCCCAAGAATTGCCCCTATCTGGGTGGCTGCAGATATTAAAGAGGCTGTTTTCTTAAATATGATTGATAAATAAGTTTCTTCTGTTATCGAGAGATCATTTGTCCTGACTAATTCTTCAATCTCACCTTCAGCCATAAGAGTTGTAGCTGTAGAAATAGCCTTTAGGATTTTCCAGTCACCATTGTCCACCATCAATGAGAATGACTTAGTGAAAAGAAAGTCTCCAACCAATACACAGGCATCATTTCCCCAAATAGAATTGGCTGAAACCACTCCTCTTCGGATCTCTGCTTTATCCACCACGTCATCGTGAAGTAAGGTGGCTGTATGTATAAATTCGACCAAGCTTGCCATGGCAATATGTTTTGTTCCACGATAACCACAGAGCTTTGAAGAGAGTAAAACCAAGATAGGTCTAAATCTCTTTCCACCGCTGAAAAGAAGATGTTCTCCAATGGTTGAAATGATAGAGACTTCTGACTTAAGATTCTTTCGAAATTCTTGGTCTACTTTCTCTAAATCTTCTCCAATTACTTCAATAATCAATTCTAATGGAAGGGACTTTTTCTGGGGAAAGAAAATGTTTTCTGTGATATCCATACTCAAAATAATTAGCTTATTCTTCTCATATTGTCAAAAATTTTTTTAATTTTAATCTGAAGGATTTAAGACCAAAGGGGGCATGATTTTTAATTCAACCCCACTGTTCTTAAAAGCTTCGGTTAATATAAATTTGGCCTCCTCATTTCGATGGGGATAAACAATCTGCAACCTTTTAGGTTCAAGTCTATTTAATCTCAAATTCACCAATAAATCGACGATTCTGAGGGCTGGAAATATTATATAACACCTCCCCTTAGATTTAAGGAGATAGTTTGCTATTGATATGAGATCTTCAAGTGTACCCTTTAGCTCATGCCGTGCAATAGCCTTTTCCATATAGGGATTGATTCTCCCTGTTCGATATCTTCTATAAGGAGGATTTGAAATAACCACGTCAAAACAAGAAGGAGGATAAATATTTTTTAAATCTCTGAAGTCTTGATTTATAATGATAATCCTGTCTTCAAGATGATTCAATATGACATTCTTATTAGCACAATCCACTAATCCTTTTTGGATCTCTACCCCTACAAAGGAAGCTGTTTTTGTAGTTTGGCTTAGGAGCAAAGGAAGAATTCCACAACCCGTTCCTAAGTCAATGATCTTTTCATTAGGTTTAATTCTAATAAATTCGCTGAGGATTATCGAGTCAATTGAAAAACGATATCCCTTTTTTTTCTGAATGATTCGTAGTTTACCATCCAAGAATATATCCATGGTTTCATCTGAAGCTAAGGGAATTTTTTCTTTAGAATTCATTAATTGTTTCATTTAGAAAGAATTTATTGATAACCAAACCCGTTGGAATCTTAGGATAAAAGAAGGTAGATTTCTGCGGCATGATTTCTCCCTCGGAGGCCACTTCTTTAATTTCTTCTACTTTGGGAGGGTTTAGAAAAAAGACCATTTGAAAATTTCCTTTCTTCACCAATTCAAATGCACGATTATGATTCTTTATAATGCGAATATGGTTTTGGTCTTGATCTTTCTCTTTAATACCTAAAAGCTGTTCGATGACAAATCGGTGTAGAATCATAACGTCTAATTTTTGTAGAACCGAAGGTAGACAATTTCCAACCAGAGATGAAATATTCAATTCATTTTTTAGGTATAATAGACTAAAATGTGAATTTCCATTTATATATAATCCAAATACATTTCCTTTTGAATCATCTCTTTTTAAAATTTCAAAAAATTCTTCAAGTTTAGCCAACTCATTTTCGTGAGAGAAGTGGATATCTCTCTTTATAAAATATTTTTGGAGTTCTATCTCAAACTCATTAGGATTAAAAGTCGAAAGATTAAAGATTAGGCGATGTGATGGAAGGATTACTAATCCTTCATCCTCAATTGGGCAGAAATACATCATGGTATAATAGAAGGGTTCATTTCCAGTTGAGAGAGGAAACTTTTTTTCCATCTCTTTTTTATAAGCGAGTGCAGCTTCATAACGATGATGGCCGTCTGCAATTAAAAGAGCTTTTGGTTCCATCATTTTTCTCACTTTTAAAAAAAGCTCACGATCTTTGATTGACCATAATTTGTGGTGAATTTTTTCCTCATCATTATAATAGTCAAAAAGAGGGGGATTATGAGTATAATCTTCAAAAAGGGAATTAATTATTTGGTTGGGATCAGAATATAAAGAAAATATTTGACTGAAATTTGCTTGACATATCCTTAGTATATTGAGGCGATCCTCTTTTTGGGCTTGGTGAATTCTTTCATGTGGGAAAATCATTCCCTTACCAAACTCCTCAAGTTTGCATAGGCCTATAAAACCCCTTCTTCGCTTCCATTTCATCCCATTTAATGGAAAATCAATTTGATAGAAATAAAAAGCAGGTTCATTTTCTCTAATCAGGATTCCATTTCTTAACCATTCTTCTAAATAGAAAAGAGAAGAGTAATAACGGTCTTTGGATAAATTTTCATCTCCCAATTCAAGTCGAATGACATTGTAAGGGTGTTTTTCATAATATCTTTGCTTTGCCTTTTCAGAAATGACATCATAAGGAGGAGAAGTAACAAGTGATAAGTCTCCAATTTTTTGGATATTATATATTATTCCGCGGAATGGGATAACATCTGCCATAAATAGTAAAATATAAACTTATATAATTTAATTATCATATAGTTAGTTCCTTTGTCAATTGAACAACTTTTTCCATGGTTTTAATAAGGATCTGTATATAAATTATCCAGTTTTGGCAATTTTACTTTAAGAAATTCTCTTTAAAAAAATTTAATTTTTAAATATAATCAAATAATTATAATTGTCTTTAGATTATTGGTATAGATATTGCTAAAAAATATTTGGAGATATAATTAGTTTTTATTTAAATAATGGATCAAAATAGAGCTTTCTAACATTTTTCTTGACAAAAATGAAATAAGAGGCTAATTTTTTAAAAAATTTAAAAATTCGTCTCAGGAGGAATAATATGGGAAATAAAAGAAGTTTTTTTATATTATTATTCTTGTTATTCTTTTTTTCTTCTTTTACACAAGAGCTTAGAGGGCAAGAGGAAAAAGATGAAATATACATTATCAAACAAGGAGATACCCTTTGGGATTTATCATCTAAATATTTGAAAAATCCTTTCCATTGGCCTAAATTATGGCAGCGCAATCCCTATATAACTAATCCTCACTGGATATATCCAGGACATCCTATTCGACTTTCACCTATTGAAGAAAAGAAGAAAGAGGAAGCCCCCAAAATAGTCATTGAAGAGAAACCGAAAGAGGAAGTGAAGCAACCTGAAATTAAAGAAGTTAAAAAAGAAGAGATTATTGAGAAGAAGCCTCCTGAGGTTATGAAAGAAGAAAAACCAAAAGAACTTAAGCCCCTTATATTCCCAGAGATTAGATCAGCTGGTTTTATAAGTGATAAAGAATATAAAGGAATTGGTATTGTTTTGGACAGTAAAGAAGGGAAAAATTTAATGTCTACAGGAGATATTCTCTATATAGCATTTAAAACAACTGAACCAATTTTAATTGGAGATAAGTATACAATTTTTCGCCAAACTGAAACAATAAGGCATCCAGTAACAAAGAAGAAAATAGGAATTAAATATAATATCATTGGAAATGTTCAACTTATTGATAAATATGGTGATTTTTTTACTGCAAAGGTTACTGAATCTTTTGATGCAATCGTTAAAGGAGATTTAATCCAACCTTATTTGAAAGAGAAGATGGAGGTACAATAACCTTTTATTTTTAGATCTTTGCTATCATTTCCTTGGCTTTGGAGTAATAAGATCTTCTCCTAAGCCTTTTTTATTCTTTTAAATCCTTATTGGAAGATTTATCATGGTTGAAGATATATTCTATTGGTTAGGACTGAGCCTTAATCCTGGAGTAGGGAGTATCATCTTTAAAAGATTATTAGATCACTTCAAAACCCCTGAGGCAGTATTTAATGCTCCTATTAAAGAGTTATTAAAGATAGATGGTGTAGGAGAAAAAATAGCAAATGAAATTAAGAGGGGACCCGATAAAAAACGGGTCGAGAAAGAATTAAAGGTTATAAAAGAATTAGGTATAAACATTTTAACTTTAAATGATGAAGGTTATCCAAGAAGATTAAAAGATATATATGATCCACCTCCAATTCTTTATGTGAGAGGAGAATTAAAGAAAGAGGATGAGTTAGCTGTTGCCATTGTAGGAAGTAGAAAAACCTCTCCCTATGGAAGATGGATAACAGAAAAACTTAGTCTTGAGTTGGCTCGTCAGGGTGTTACTATTGTAAGCGGAATGGCACGTGGAATTGATTCCCATGCCCATAGAGGAGCAATTAACGGAGAAGGAAGAACGATTGCTGTACTTGGTTGTGGGGTTGATGTTATTTATCCTCCTGAAAACCGCTCTCTATTTTATCAGATTATAGAACGTGGGGCAGTTATATCTGAATTTCCTATGGGTTCGCTTCCAGAAGGGGGCCATTTCCCAAGACGGAACAGGATCATAAGTGGACTTTCAATTGGTGTAGTAGTTGTTCAGGCAGGTTCAGAGAGTGGGTCTCTTATTACTGCTCGGTTTGCTTTGGAACAGGGCCGAGAAGTCTTTGCAGTGCCTGGAAATGTTGGTGCAGAAGGTAGTCGAGGGACTCATAAACTAATTAAAGAAGGGGCCAAGTTGGTCGAATCAAGTGAGGATATACTCGAGGAGATTTTACCTCAATGGAAGGGAAAAACTATAACTTCACATGAAGAAGTGGTTGAAATCGGTCTCGATCCAGAAGAGCAGATGATTTATAAACTGCTTGGAGAAAATCCTATCCATATCGATACAATAATTCGTGAGACTCAATTTGATCCTGGAAAGGTATCAAGCCTCCTTTTGAGTTTGGAATTAAAGGGTTTTATTTTACAATGGCCTGGTAAATGTTTTACAAAGAAATTAAAGAATTAATTTTGAGGAGTATAAAATAGATGTCAAAAGGGTTAATTGTGGTTGAATCTCCAACGAAAGTTAAGACTTTACAGAAATTCTTAGGTGGAGACTATATCATCAAGGCATCGGTTGGACATATTAAAGACCTTCCCGAAAATGAGTTAGGTGTAGATATTGATAATAATTTTAAACCTCATTATGTAACCATTCCAGGAAAGGCAAAGATACTTCGAGAGTTAAAAAAGGTAAGTAAAGAGGTGAAGGATATTTATCTTGGTCCTGATCCTGATAGAGAGGGAGAGGCCATTGCCTGGCATATTGCTGAAGAGATCGGTGATAAAGGTAAGAATATCTATAGGATACTTTTTAATGAGATTACAAAGAATGCTGTACTCGAAGCGCTTAAGAATCCTGGGCAACTCCAAAAATCAAAATTTGAGGCTCAACAGGCAAGACGAATATTGGATCGATTAGTAGGGTATCAGATCAGCCCAATCCTTTGGGAGAAGGTACGTCGTGGGTTAAGTGCTGGGAGGGTTCAAACTGTTGCAGTCAGAATGGTATGTGAAAGAGAGAGGGAGATTGAAAACTTTGTTCCTGAAGAGTATTGGAGTATTACTGCAACGCTAAAGGGAAAAGGCTCTTCTCAATCCTTTGATGCCAAGTTAGTCAAATGGAAAGGTAAAAAAGTAAAAATAAGCAATGAGAAGGAGGCCATTGAAATCAAGCAATTGCTTGAGAAAGTCCCCTATAAAGTTTTAAATATTACTCAGCAAGAGAAAAAGAGACATCCTTACCCTCCATTCATTACAAGTAGGCTACAGCAAGAGGCATATAGAAAATTATCATTTCCTGCACAAAAGACTATGTGGATTGCCCAGAAATTATATGAAGGGGTAGATCTTGGTGAAATAGGGACTGTAGGTCTAATTACCTATATGAGAACAGATTCAGTGAGGGTATCTCAAGAGGCTATTCATCAAGTTAGAAAGTGGATAAAAAATAGATTTGGAGAGGAGTATCTGCCTCAAAAACCAAACATTTATAAAAGTAAAAAGGGAGCTCAAGAAGCTCATGAGGCAATTCGTCCTACTTCATTAGATTTAGACCCTGAAAAAGTTAAGCCCTATTTGGAAAAGGATCACTGGGAGCTCTATAAATTAATATGGGATCGCTTTATAGCGTCTCAGATGGCTTCAGCAGTTTTCCTTCAGACTACGGTTGAGGTAAAAGCAGATGATGCCATCTTTAATGCGGTTGGAACTATCCCCAAATTTAATGGATTTATGGCACTCTATATCGAAAGTGAGGATAACACAGAAGATGGAGAAAAAGAGAGTTTAATACCCCCTTTATCGGAAGGTGAGGTCTTAGAACTTCTTAAACTTACTCCAAAACAACATTTTACTCAACCTCCATATAGATTTTCGGAAGCAACATTAATTAAGGAGTTAGAGGAAAAAGGGATTGGGAGGCCCTCAACCTATGCTACGATTTTAAGTACCATAAAAGATAAAGGTTATGTCCGTTTAGAAAAAGGAAGGTTTGTTCCAACCGAATTGGGTTATATTGTGAATGACCTTCTTGTGGTAAATTTTCCAGATATATTTGATTTAGAGTTTACAGCTCAAATGGAAGAAAATCTTGATAAAATTGAAGAAGGAGAAAAAAGTTGGATTGAAACCCTTAAAGAATTTTATGAGCCTTTTAAAAGAGATCTTGAAATTGCTAAGAATTCGATAAGGAATATGAAAATAGAAGCTATTCCTACAGAATATATATGTGAACGTTGTGGGTCAAAAATGGTGAGACGTTGGGGCAAGAGGGGTTATTTCCTTGCTTGCTCAAGTTATCCTAAGTGTAAGTACACAAAGGAAATAAATGCCGATGGGAGGAACGAAATTTCAAATGATATAAAATGTGAACAATGTGGAAGTTCTATGGTAGTAAAAAATGGAAGGTTTGGAAGATTTTTGGCTTGTGTAAATTATCCTACCTGTAAATTTACCCGTCCAATCGATACAGGTGTATCTTGTCCAAAAGAAGGATGTGATGGGGTCATTGTTGAACGGAGGACCAAGAAAGGAAAAACCTTCTACAGTTGTACTAAATATCCTGACTGTAATTATGCACTATGGGATAAACCTATAGCCGAAAAATGTCCTCAATGTGGCTTTCCTTTTTTAATTGAAAAGCAGACAAAAACCGGGTTAATCAAGAAATGCCCTGATAAGAAATGTGGATATCGTATTTCGGATTAGCTGGTCTTGTACAGCTATAATTTACGGAAAATCTTTTATTTACATTCAATATTCAAGAGTTTAAAATAATTTATGAAATGAGAAGGATAATTGTGATTGGGGCAGGTCTTGCGGGCTGTGAAGCTACATGGCAGATAGCCAAAAGAGGTGGTAAGGTAATTCTTTATGAAATGAAACCTGATAAATTCTCTCCTGCACATTGTTCCTCATATTTTGCTGAATTGGTATGTAGCAATTCATTTAAATCAGAATCCAGGGATAATGCCTCTGGAGTTTTAAAAGAGGAACTTGAGAAACTTGATTCTTTGATTTTAAAAATTGCAAAGTTAACAAGAGTACCCGCAGGTCATTCATTAGCAGTAGATAGGGAACTTTTTTCTAAGGAGGTGACAAAAGTAATCGAGAATTTGAAAAATGTAGAAATAATACGAAAAGAGATTTCAACAATTCCACTTGATGAAATAGTAATTATCTCAACTGGCCCTCTTACATCTGACTCGCTAAGCAAAGAGATAAAAAAATTAACAGGTGAAAACCATCTATTCTTTTATGATGCAATTTCACCGATTGTAATGGCAGATTCAATAGATTTTAATAAGGCCTTCAAGGCATCTCGCTATGGAAAAGGTGGAGATGATTATATCAATTGCCCAATGAACGAAGAGGAATATTACAGATTTGTAGATGCCCTAATTAATGCTGAAAAAAGTTCTATCCATCCATTTGAGCAAAACTACTTTTTTGAAGGGTGTCTTCCTATAGAGGAATTAGCAAAAAGAGGTAGGGATACCCTTGCATTTGGACCTCTTAAACCAGTGGGATTGATTGATCCCAAAACCGGTAGACAACCTTTCGCAGTAGTTCAATTAAGGCAGGAAGATAGATTTGAAAGATTATACAATTTAGTGGGATTTCAAACCCGATTAAAATATGAAGAGCAGAAAAAGGTATTTCGAATGATCCCAGGATTGGAGCATGCAGAGTTTGTTCGATTTGGATCAATTCATAGAAATACCTTTATTGATTCACCAAGATTATTAACCCCATCATTGCAGTTGAAAAGTTTTCCCAATATCTTCTTTGCTGGACAAATTACAGGGGTAGAAGGATATATGGAATCAACAGCAATGGGCCTCATAGCTGGTTTAAATGCCTATAGATATAACAAAGGAATGTCTTCAGTGATACCTCCTCCAACAACTGCTATAGGGGCTTTAATTCAATATATTACTAATTGCCCTACTAAACCCTTTCAACCCATGAATATTAATTTTGGACTTTTTCCTACTTTGAAGAATGGAAAAGGGAAGGAGAAGAGAATCTTACTTGCTGAAAGAGCATTAAAAGCAATAGAAGAGTGGAAAAGAAATTATGCAGAATAAGAATAAAGGATAAATAATATGAATCACAAAGATATTAAATCAATGGGAAAAAAACGTTGTTTCAGATGTAGTAAGAAATTATTGCCAGGGGGTTTAAGTTATCTGATAAATATACGAGTCATTTCTGATTTTGATGGGGTATTAATAGAGCCAGAGGAGGGAGTAGATAGACAATTAGAGAAAGCAATCAAACAAGTTGAGAAGTTGGATCCCGAAAAGCTTGAACGTGAGATTTATGAGGAATTTACATTAGTGTTATGTAAAAGATGTCGTGATCGGTTTGTAGAGGAGATAAAATATTCATGGGAAGGCCTTTTTAAATTAAAGAAAGAATCAGATATAACTATCAATTGAATACAAATTTTTAAAAATTCTTGACTTTTTAGGATAGGGTATATTAAAAAAACTGCTCATAGGGATTGTTAGAGGAGAATTTAATAGGGGAAAGTAAATTCATAATTTTAAATTAACAAAAATTTAATGGAAGGAGGTATATGAGGTATATAAAGTTATGAGCAATAAAAGACTATTATTAATTTTAATCAGTTTAGCAGGTATAGTTATTATTTTAACAGGGTTTATTGGTAAAACAAATTCTCAGAGTGTAATTAACCTTAAATTTGCAAATTTCTTTCCTCCTCCTGCTGCACAATCAAAGATTTGTGAAGAATTTATAAAAAATAGCTCGTAATACCACGCCTGTGAGGACGGGGTTATTTATTATAGCAGGAGCTACAATATTTGGACATTTTATTGCTATTTCACGAATACCTTTTAAATTGGTTGAATGGGTAGGCAGTCTTCCTATCCCTCCAATGGGTATTATGGGTGTTTTGGTTTTCATTTATTTTATTGGTGGTTTTTTTATGGATGCAATGGCTCTCATTGTAATAACAATCCCTATCTTCTATCCATTAGTGGCGAAGCTTGGCTTTGATCCAATCTGGTTTGCAGTTATGATTGTACTGCTTTGTGAGATGGGAGTAATAACACCACCTGTAGGAGTAAATATATTTGTTATTAAAGGTATTTTCCCTTTCCTTATAGCATTGATTATAATGACGATTGTTTTAATGATTTTCCCACAGATTAGTACTTTTTTACCAAGTTTTGCTACTTATTGAAAAGATTAAAAATATTATTTATTGCCCAATTCAATTGGAATATGTACAGGTATTTTTAATAATTTTTCTCAAATGTATAATCCAGCCAATATTGTTAAGATGACATTTCAACATAAAAGAACAAGTAGGATTCCAAAAGGAGAACTATGGTTAGGAACAGAGCTTTTTAAAATATTAAATATTAATGACGATATTAAAGGGCATTTTGAAATTGTTAGGCTCCTTGGTCAAGATATCATTTCTTTTCCTTTATCAAATGAGAGATCAATGCATCCTATTCTTAAATATCGTTATTTTAATTTAAAGGAAATTAGTGAGGCTTCAAAAATTAATGAAGACCTTTTTTTAATTGTCGTATTAGATGGTCCATTCCAAAGAATTTCAGAGAGATTGGGCTTTTTGAAAGTATTAAGCTATATTAATCGAGAAAGAAGTAAAATGATAAGGGAATTTGATAAAGAATTTAGTAAAATTGATATTTTAATTGAGAGATGCCTTGAGTTTTCAATTAATGCATTTGTTCTTTGTGACGACCTGGCTGGTGAAAATAATATCATCCTAAACCCAGAGGTTTTCTTTGAAATATTTTCTCAATTTTATAAATCTATAATCTTCAAAATTCATCAGAAAGGTGCTTACCTCTTATTTCATTCATGTGGTAAGATTATTTCATTAATTTCTCAGCTTATTTCAATAGGATTTGATGGTTTTGCTGCAATCCAAGATCGTCCAAATGATCTGGTATCTATAAAGAAAAGGTTTGGTAAGTCAGTTACTTTAATGGCTGGCATCGATTCAGAGATTTTAGACAAAGAGGGATACTCCTTATTAATTTTAAGAGAATTTGAAGAACGTTTGAAACAACTCACAACTGGAGGTGGATTTATTCTCTGTTCATCAACCGGACTTTATTCTGGAGATTTTTTGCGAAGGGTAAAAGAGATTTACAAAATTGTAGAAGGATTTAAAAGGAATGATTTTTAGTTATTTTCTTTAAGCAGTACACTTTTCAATTTTAAATAACACCAAATTTTTAGTATTGAAAACCACTATATTATGTGATAGTTACTAATATTATTATTTTATAGCAAATTTAATATTTTTAAGGTTTGGAAGATGACAAGATGGGCCATGGTGATTGATCTTGATAAATGTACGGGATGTCAGGCCTGCACGATTGCCTGTAAAGTTGAGAATAATATTCCCCATGGATCTCCCGAAGAACAAAGAAAGCAGAGGGATATTTATTGGAATAAGGTAATTGCCGTTACCAATGGGAAGTATCCCCATATCCAGACATTTTTAATTCCTATGCCATGCATGCATTGTGAGAAACCTCCTTGTGTGACGGTTTGTCCTGTTAAGGCCACCTATCGACGAAAAGATGGAATTATTATGCAAGACTTTCGGAAATGCATTGGATGTAAATATTGTATGGTTGCTTGCCCTTATGGTGCAAGAAACTTTAATAATAAAGAACAAGAAATAAAACCATATCATCGTCAAGATCCTCCCCCTGAACGAGAGGTTCGTGGGAAATGGCCTTTTCCTCGAAGGACACATGGAGTTGTTGAAAAGTGTACTTTCTGTTTTCATAGAATTGATCAAGGTATAAAGGATGGAAAAAAAATTGGAGTTGAAGTAATGCCAGCTTGTGTTGAGGCCTGTCCTTCTGAGGCTCGAACATTTGGAGATTTAGATGATCCTAAAAGTGATGTTTGTCGGCTACTTTCCTCAAGGGTATGGTTTAGGCTCAGAGAGGAACTCGAGACCCAGGCGAAGGTTTATTATCTTACGAAGTGAAGGAAGAAGGATGAAGCTTATTTACACACCTGTTGAATTTCGATCTCGAAATTATATTATCCTATTAATAATTCTTGCATGTTTATCTATTATTGGATTTATCTTTTTTGTGATGAGTTATATCGAAGGCCATCATGTTTTTGGAATTAGTAATAGGGTCCCCTGGGGGATGTCAATAGTCATTACGATTTTTCTAATTGGTCTTAGCGCCGGATCTCTTATTATTTCTTCTTTGACATATGTATTTGGAAAGGAAGAGTATCGGCTAATCTCGAGGATTGCCGTTTTCCTGGCGATCGTTCTGATCTTTGGAGCAATGGTTGGGATTTCTTTAGATTTGGGAAGACCTGAGAAGATGTGGCGTCTCTTTATGTTCTTTATATTAAACAATATGCGCTCAATGTTTGCTCTTAATGGAATCCTCTATGGAGGCTATTTTGTCATTAGTTTTTTTTACTTAGGTTCAATTTTTGCTGAAAGAGCAGGATGGACCAAAAAGATAGGAATTTTAGCTATGATTTGGGCAGCTTTAGTTCATATGGGAACAGGAGCTATCTTCGGTTTTATTGAAGCGAGACCTATCTTCTTCTCTCCTATTAAGCCTTTTGAATTTTTAGTTGCTGCTATGGCTTCAGGATTGGGACTTTTGATAATTGTAGTCGTCTCTGCTTTTCATTTTGCAAGTCGACCTTTTAAAAAAGAACCACTCTTCTCTCTTGGAAAATTACTCTTGGGATTTACTATCACCCTCTTTGTATTTGTTTCTATTGATAAGCTAACGCATCTATACTCTCCTTATAGAGAACCTACACTCTGGCTTCTTACTGGACCTTTTACATGGCTTTTTTGGATATTCCAAGTTGGATGTGGTTACTTTCTTCCTATCCTATTATTGAGCCATCCTCGCACGCGAAATACTATTTCTGGACTGATGATTGCATCGTTTTCAGTCGTTATTGGAATCTTTTTCGAACGATTCAACTTGGTAATTCCAGGCACTGCTCATCCAATGCCTTTTTATCCAGGGAAAATTGAAGGGATGTGGGGACTAACTGGAAGCTATACCTTAACGTTTATTGAACTTCTAATGTGTCTCGGTATATTCTCAATGATGGGGTTGTTTTTCATCCTTGGGTTAAGGTATTTAGAACTTCTCCCTTTCATTGAAAAAAGGAAAAATACAGAGGATAAGTGATGGGAAATTTTATTAGAGGCCTTGACATACTTTTGGAGTTAATCTTGTTAACAGCCCTCCTTTATTCTTTTTTAAAAGCATTTAAATTAACCCTTTTTGACTTAGGTTTACACCCTAAATATAAAAGATTTGTAAGAATTTCCCTCTTCATTATAGGAGGAATGGTTCTTTCTTTTCTTATAGCTCATTTAATTACTTTTTACCCCAACCGATTATTGTGGATCACTAAAGGATAAAGAGATGGAAAGCTTGACCCTTGGATTCTGGAAAATTCAACAACTATATATAAAAGAGATATTTTCCCCTATTATTATTGGATTCTTAATCCTTTTACCATTTTTTATTGCTCTCTTCCTATTCTCTTTTTGGAGGCTCCATTATTACCTTTGGCATAATGGAATGCCTGATGAGAAAACAGCTCAAATGTTTTTGCGGCTTAAGACTCTTTTATCCGTTAGCCTTTTTCACATTCGTTTTTGGAGAAGGAAATATCCAGCAGTGATGCACTTTTTAATTTTCTGGGGAATGGCTCTCGTCTTATTAGGTAAAATAGTAAGAATCTTCTCTTTACCTATAGAATTGACCACTCCTCCTCAATCAATCTTTATATATTCATCTTTTATTTCCGAGATTGGAGGAATATTTGTTTTTTTAGGTGGGATTTTGGCTGTAATCCGTAGATTCATGATTAAACCTTATCGCTTAGAAACCCAACCTGATAGAGGTTTAATATTTATCTGGGGATTTGGGATTTTAATAACAGGATATCTTATTAAGGGGTATCGAATTGCTATTACAGGATCACTTCCCCTTAATGATTGGTTATCCTTTGCTCCCATAAGTTATCCAATTTCCCGTTTTCTTTTGGTTTTTCAAAATGAGCTTTTAAATGAACTCTTTCTCTGGCATCGGATTATTATCCATGTCCTTCCCGTATTGATTTTATTAGTTTATATAAGCTTTAGTCATTCTTCTCTTCAACATCTTTTCTTATCACCTTTGAATATATTTTTTCGTTCTCTTTCTCACAAAGGAGCATTATCACCCATAGCAAATTTTGAGGAAGCAGAGACATATGGTGTAAAAGAGATATTTGAATTCAAATGGAAGCAACTTCTGAGTCTCGAAGCTTGCACGAATTGTGGAAGATGCCAAGATCACTGCCCAGCGTATTTAAGCCAAAAACCTCTGTCACCGAAGAAGTTAATTCAGGACCTTAAGGGGATACTTCATGAGAAAGGAAAGAACCTTCTTTGGAATCCTAAATCTTCCAAGGAAGGCCCCCTTCTTTTTGACTTCATTTCAGAAGAAACTCTATGGGCTTGTACCTTCTGCTTAAATTGTTATGAACAATGTCCTTTGTTCATCTCAGCTCATGATAAGATTATTGATATGAGACGATATTTAGTGTTGATGGAATCTCGTTATCCAGGAGAGCTTCGTGATGTCTTTAGGAATATGGAAAGGAGAGGGAATCCTTGGGGGGCTGAAAGACATCTTCGGGCAGATTGGGCTCAAGAGTTAGGGGTGAAAACTCTTAAAGAAGATCCAGAAGTTGAGATCCTTTATTTCCCTGGATGTTTTAAAGGTTATGATGACCGAAATAAAAAGGTAGCAATTTCAATGGTTCGTATCCTTCAGAGTGCGGGAGTAAAATTTGGAATCCTTGGCAGAGAAGAGGGCTGTTGTGGAGATCCTGCACGCCGAATTGGTAATGAGTACCTTTATCAAAAGATGGTAGAAACAAATATTGAAACCATGAAACAATATAAGGTAGAAAAGATTCTTACTACTTGTCCTCATTGTTTTAATACTCTTAAAAATGAATATCCTCAATTTGGGGGCGTCTTTGAAGTAATACATCAAACGCAGTATCTTGACCAGCTTATAAAAGAAAAAAGAATCTCGCTAAAAGGACTAACCCCTATAGAAGTTACTTATCACGATTCCTGTTACTTAGGCCGCTATAACGGAATATATGAAGAACCTCGGAAGGTCCTTACTTCTGTTCCAGGGCTGAGGCTTAGAGAGATGGAAAGATCACGTTTTAGAAGTTTCTGCTGTGGAGGTGGAGGTGGAAGGATGTGGATGGAGGAACACATTGGAAAGCGAATAAACGAAATGCGAGTAGAACAAGCCCTTGCTATAAAAAGCAATGTAATTGCCACTGCTTGTCCTTACTGTCTAACAATGATTGAAGATGGTCTTAAAGCAAAAAATAAAGATGATTCTATAAAGGTTTACGATATAGCTGAATTGATAGAAAAAGCAATGGATAATCAATCCAAGAAAAGTTAAACTCAAAGAGAGAAATATTCTTATTCCAATTTAAAAACTTCTACAAATTTTTTTATTAGCCTCCTGCTTTTTAAGAGAGAAAGATTAAAAAATTAAGTAACTTATCATTAGAGGTTTGACACCTAAGAACCATGAAAATTCATAATCCTACTACCTTATTTCTCGCCATTCGGGGGAGGTCATGTTGAGGGGATAAAATTATTTTCTAAGTAGATAAATAGGAAAAAAAAGGATAAAAAGTAATTTTTTGTAATTTTTTTCTTGAAAAAAACATAATACTTTTTTAAAATGATTTTTTAGGAGAAGATATGTCTGAAGAATTAATGAATACAAAGGAAGTGGCTCGGTATTTAGGTATACATGAAAAGCAGATTTATTCCCTTATAAAATCAAGGAGAATCCCTTCAACAAAGGTCACAGGAAAGTGGCTTTTCCCCAAAAAGTTGATTGATGAGTGGATCGAGACTAACGCAAAGGTAGGGCTAATTGAGGCTAAAAAGAAGGTAAGGGAAATCTCAGGGGCTTTAATTTCTTCAGGAAGTAACGATCCACTAATTGATATTTTACAGGCTGAATTGAGAAGAAATCACCCAGAGCTTTACTTATTTTCAACAAATATTGGAAGTACAGAAGGATTAAAAGCGTTAAACGCAGGTTACACAGATATTGCATGGTCTCATCTATATGATCCAAAGACCGGGGAATATAATATTCCATATTTAAAAGAATATACTCCCAGTATCAGAGTAGTTGTTGTTAACCTATTTTATAGAGAACTTGGTTTTGTTTTACCAAGAGGAAATCCATTGGGAATAAAGGGTTTTAAAGATCTTAAAAAGAAGGATGTTTTATTTATTAATCGTCAGAAGGGATCTGGGACAAGACTATTGATTGATCAATATCTTAATGAATTAGAAATCCCACCCATGAAGATTAGAGGATATGACAATGAGGTTAATACCCATTTGGAAGTAGGGCTTTCAATTTTAAATAAAAAGGCAAATGTAGGAGTGGCTACCATTGCTATATCAAAGCTTCTTGGGCTTCACTTCATTCCAATCACAAAAGAGAGATTTGATATGATTATCTCTCGTGATTTCTTCTTTAATAAAGGCATCCAGGCCATCATAGATCTTCTCCATACAAAGGAGTTTATCGAAAAAATTGAAACTATAGGAGGATATGATATTAAAGACTCTGGAAGAATTATATATTCACAAGAGGGAAATGAAAGATGAAAAAATTTTTTTGGGCAATTTTAATATTTTACTTTGTGAGTCCGTTTAAATTGCTTGACGCTTCTTCGAGGGATGTCATTCTTGCAACTACAACCAGCACACAAGATTCAGGACTTCTTGATGTACTTATTCCAATCTTTGAGAAAAAAACAGGTTATTTTGTTAAGACCATTGCAGTGGGCTCAGGTCAAGCTATGGCAATAGGACGTAGGGGAGAAGCAGATGTGCTTCTGGTTCATTCTCCAAATGCTGAAAAAAATTTTATTGCGCAGGGCTATGGTATAAATCGAAGAATCGTTATGTATAATGATTTTATCATTGTGGGCGAAAAGCAAGATCCTGCCAGGATTAAAGGAATGAAGTCAGCCCCGTTATCATTCCAGAAAATTGCCTTAACAAAGTCTCTTTTTATTTCAAGGGGTGATAATTCGGGAACTCATTCAAAAGAGAATGATATTTGGAAGTTAGCAGGAATTAATCCCGAAAAAGAAAAATGGTATCACCAAACAGGGCTTGGGATGGGGCAAACCTTAAATGTTGCTGCTGAAAAGAGGGGATATACTCTTACAGATAGGGGAAGTTATCTTGCTTTAAAGAAGAATCTCGATCTCTTTGTTATGGTTGAAGGGGATAGAGTTCTGCTTAACATATATCATGTAATCGAGGTAAATCCTGACAAATGGCCAAAAGTCAATGCCACTGGAGGAAAAGCATTTGCCGACTTTATTGTTTCGGAAGAAGCACAAAAAATTATTAAAACTTTTGGGGTTGATAAATTTGGGTTGCCATTTTTTTCCCCATGCGCAGGGAAAAAGGAAGAAGAATTAGCTAAATGATTTAAAATAAGTTCCTAAGAGGGAGAGATGAATCTAATAATTGAAGGAATAAAAAAAGCTTTCTGGCTTATCATTAGTTTCGATCCAGAGGTAATGGGAATTACATTTCTTTCTCTCAAGGTATCAGGCACAGCTACAATGATTAGTCTCTTAATAGGAATATCTATAGGAATAGGCATAGCCCTTTCGAAATTTCCTGGAAAAAGAATAATTATTAGCCTAATCAATACAGGTATGGGACTCCCACCGGTTGTGGTTGGTCTTTTTGTGACAATATTTCTGTGGAGGAATGGCCCACTCGGTTTTCTTGGAATTCTATATACACCTGCGGCAATGATTATTGCCCAGGCTGTGATTGCAACACCAATAGTAATGGGTATCACAGTAGCTGCTATACAGCAATTACCAGATAAACTTCGGCTACAAATACTTGCACTCGGAGCTACTCGCTTGCAAATGGTGTGGTTTCTTATTAAAGAAGCCCGACTTCCCCTTCTTGCAGGAATAATGGCAGGATTTGGTGGTGTTATCTCTGAAGTTGGGGCTTCCATTATGGTTGGAGGAAATATTAAAGGCTATTCAAGAGTACTTACAACAGCAACAGTTATGGAGACGAGTCGAGGAAATTTCGATATTGCTATTGCCTTAAGCATAATACTTATCCTTCTGTCATATTTTATAAATTTGATTCTTACACAGATTCAACAAAGAGAATTGAAAGTGAAGAGTGAAAAGTGAAGAGTGAAAAGTGAAAAAGGAATGAAGGAGAATATTCCTATATTAGAAGTGAGGAATCTAAAGATTAAAAAAGGTGGAATAACAATTCTGCATATTCCATCACTTTTGATCAATAAGGGGGAAACACTTTCAATCATCGGACCAAATGGAGCAGGAAAAACAACATTGCTCCAGACACTTTCATATCTCTCAAAACAATTTCAGGGTGAAATACTTTTTAAGGGTGAAAAAATTGATTCAAACATATCCATTTTAGATTTTAGAAGAAGACTATCTTTTGTTTTTGAAGAACCTCTGCTCTTTGATACAACGGTTTTTAATAATGTAGCCTCAGGTCTAAAAATTCGTGGATTTAAAAGGGATGAAATAAAGAAAAAAGTAATGGATGAACTTGATAGATTTGGGATAAAACATCTTTATAATCGTTCTTCAAAGTCTCTTTCGGCAGGAGAGGCAAGAAGAGCAAGTTTAGCCCGGGCATTAGTTACAGAACCTGAGATCCTTTTCATGGATGAGCCATTCTCCTCACTTGATCCACCAAGCCGAGATTCTATTATTGAAGATCTAAAAAATATATTAAATCAAAGAAAAACAACCCTTATTTTTGCTACACATGACCGTTCAGAGGCAATTCATTTCTCAGATCGGATAGCAGTAATGAATGAAGGAAGGATTATTCAGATTGGAAAAACAGACGATGTTATTAATCATCCATTGGATGAATTTGTAGCCTCATTTATTGGAATTGAAACAATCCTTTCTGGTAAGGTGATACAGAGATATAGTGGAACATTTATTGTATCAATTGATGGACAAGAGATTGAAGCTGTTGGTGAAGCAAATGTTGGTGAAAAAGTGACTCTTTTCATTCGTCCAGAAAATGTTACCCTCTCAACATCGATGACAAAAGGAAAGACCAGTGCAAGAAATGTATTTAGAGGAAAAGTATTAAAGATACTTCCTCTGGGATTATTTAAAAAGGTTCAACTTGACTGCAGATTCCCTCTAATAGCTTATATCACAAATCATTCTTTGGAAGAATTATCCATCCAAGAGGGAAAAGAGGTTGAAGCCTCTTTCAAAGCCACTGCTGTTTCAGTGATAAGAAGATCAAAAAATGAGTAAAAGATTTATTTAGAAATAATGACAAAATGGGCCCTTCTATTTTTAGCCCATGCCTCTTCATTGTGGCCAGGATCAAGAGGCCTTTCCTCCCCATAACTGATCGTAGAAAGCCTATCAGGAGAGATCCCTAAAGAAATTAAGTAATTTTTTGCACTGTTAGCCCTTCTTTCTCCAAGGGCAAGATTATATTCATTAGTTCCTCTTTCGTCACAATGACCTTCAATCTGGATTTTTAAATTTGGATATTTCTTTAAAATTGCAGCATTTTCCTTAAGAATCTCAGCATCCTCTGGTCGGATATTATATTTATCAAAATCGAAATGTATATCCTTAAGCATTGAACTTTCATAAACAATTCCTTCAATGCCAGGGGTTTTCTTTGCAATAAGACTTTTCTCAAATTCTTTTTTTGCAGCCTCTTCTTTTTCTCTTAATTCTTTCTCTTTTGCCCTCCGTTCCGCTTCAAGCCTTGCAGCTTTCTCTTTTTCTGCTCTCTCCCTTTCTGCCCTTTCTCTTTCAATGGCTGCAAGATCCGCTGCTCTTGAAGATGATGGTTCCTCTTTCATAACTGTTTTTTTTGGACATCCACTCATAATAAGTGCAAATGAAATAAAGAGAATAAAAACAGGTAAATATCTTTTATACATTTTAAGGCCCCCTTTTTAATTTTTTATTATATTTTTATAGAAGAATATTTCATATTTGTCAAGGAAAAATAAATGATGTTATTATTTTGAAATAGTATTTTTCTCATTTAAAAAATAAATATGAATTGATTCTATGTAATTTTTAAAATTGTATAACTTTTCTTTCCACCAGGTGTTTGAAATATGACATCTTCTCCCACCTCTTTACCAATCAATGCTTTACCCAATGGAGAAGCAATAGAAATTTTTCCCGATGATATATCTGATTCCTCTGGACCCACAATCATATATGTTACAACCTCCCCATTATCCATATTTTCCAGAGTAACTGTTGAACCAAATCCAACCTTTCCATTTGAGGAATTGATAGAGTCTATAATCTCAGAATTAGCTAATTTTTGTTCAATCTCTTGGATCTTTTTTTCAATAAAGGCTTGCTGTTCTTTGGCTGCAACATATTCTGCATTTTCACTCAAATCTCCATGAGCCCGAGCTTCCTCAATGGCTTTTATGATTTTGGGACGTATTACCTTTTTTAAATTTTCTAATTCTTTTTGAAGTTGATTATAACCATTTCGAGTAATTGGAATCCTTTTCATAACCCCTCAAAATTTAATTTATTAACAATTTATAGCTTATAGGGAATAATATGTCAATTTCTCAACCCTATAAAAATAGCGAAGATGGGAGGATTTCAATATTTTCATTGCATCAATGATATGAAACTTGTAAATCTTAAAATCTTTTTATCTTTAATCAAAAAAATTCTTGATTCCAAGCTTGGTCTATGATCTTGGGCAGAGATGGTTATAGGAGGGACAAGGCCCCCTACAACAAAGTTTCGAAAGCTTTCAAATGATGACTTTATTGAATCACGAGAAAGTCTCTCTTCGGGGAGGGCTCTTTTCAATGCCTCTGCTATAACTTGAATGGTTGCCCATCCCTCAACATAAGATATTGAATGGGAATCATAGGGATGCCATTTCTGATGAGCCTCTTTAATTGGAGCCATTCCTGGAATATCTTCTCCAAAAGGTGAAATAGGTTGGATACCCAAGATACCTTCAAAATTTAAAAGATTTTCATCAAAACCCCTCATATTACATAACCACTTTGATTTTAAGTTAATGTTATTAGCTTCTTGTATGAGGATTAAATTTTCTTTGGAAGTTAGATTCGAAAATATAAAATCAGGATTGTAATGAGTTATGGGTTGTAGAATGTGAGGTATTAATCTTTGATTAGAAAAATCAGAAACAAAGAAGTCAGGTCCTATCTCTATACCTAAGGATTTGCCAAATTCTTTAGCCTCATCTAAGAAATGTTTTCCATAAAAATCAGGATAACCTATAAAAATAAGTTTGGGCCTTCTTACTTTTAATCCGTTCTTTTCTGATAAGAATTTCATGCCTATCTTTGAGAGATCAAGAGGGGTTGGAGTGATTGAAAAAATAAAAGGATATTTAGTTGGATTGGATAAGGGATGGGGAAGTGTGCCCATAATCATTGGTAATCGATGAAAATGTCCATGGGCTACTAAGTCCATAGCTGTTTCAATTGAATACACATATAGAAGAAGAATACGGTCTGATTCATTTAATTTTCGAAAAGCAGCTATAAGTTCTGAGGGTCTTAGTGGATCTTCAATAAGAATGATTTCAATCTTTCTTCCAAGAATTCCTTCTTTCTGATTTAACCATTTTGCTCCATCTAAAATTCCTCTTGCACATTCCTTTCCATAATCTCCCCACCGACCTGTAAAGGGAATAATGGTTCCAATCCTTAGGGATTGTTGGCTTAAAGATGGTTTTGTATAGATTGAGTTTAACAAGATGAGAAAAAAGATAGTTATAAAAATAATTTTTTTCTCCATTTTTACTTTTCAAATCACATTTCTACTTTACATAAATACAAAAACCAAGTTATTATTAATAAAAATTAACATTTTAAATTATATAAGGCAAATTAATCTTGACGAATGATACCAAACAATGCTATTCAAAATATCTAAGAATTCTAAAATAAAATTTTAGGAGGATCTTGCGATGAAGAAACCTTTATGGGTACCATCTCCAGAACGTATTGAAAATGCAAATATGACAAGATTTATTAAATTTATTAATGAAAGACATGGCAAAAATTTTAACTCTTATAAAGAGCTTTATCAATGGTCTATTGATTTTATTCCAGATTTCTGGGCAGCCATGTGGGACTTTGTAGGAATTAAGGCTTCTAAAAAATATGACCAAGTAGTTGATGATCTAAATAAATTCCCAGGAGCAAAGTGGTTTGTTGGAGCAAAACTAAACTTTGCAGAAAACCTTCTTCGTTATCGTGACGATCAGTTAGCTTTTATCTTTAGAGGAGAAACAAAAAAGTCAGCCAAAATGACATATAGAGAACTTTATTGGAACGTATCAAGATTAGCAAAATCTCTAAGGGAAATTGGCATAGCACCTGGTGATAGGGTTGTAGGCTATATGCCTAACCTAATAGAAACGGTTATAGGCATGCTCGCAGCCACGAGTATTGGAGCTGTATGGTCATCTTGCGCTACTGATATTGGGCCTTTGGCTGCTCTTGATAGATTGGGGCAAATAGAGCCCAAAGTCTTGATTACAGTGGATGGCTATTTTTATAAAGGAAAACCATTCAATACCTTAGGCAATGTGGTAGAATTGACTAAGGGGATTCCTTCTCTTAAGAAAGTAATTGTTGTTTCTTATGCAAGTGACAAACCCGATATCAGTAAGATTCCAAATGCAGTCCATTATGATGAATTTTTAGCAAAAGAGAAAGAGCCTGAACTAAAATTTGAGCAGTTACCATTTGACCATCCTGTTTTTATAATGTTTTCTTCAGGAACTACAGGTAAGCCAAAATGCATGGTTCAAAGTGCAGGGGGTATTTTAATTAACCATTTAAAAGAATTGATACTCCATACTGACCTTAAGCGGGAGGACAAAATCTTTTATATTACAACTTGTAGCTGGATGATGTGGAATTGGCTCCAGAGCTCTCTTGGGGTAGGGGCTACCATAGTTCTCTATGACGGAAATCCCAACTATCCTGATGGTGAGGCTATGTGGAAAATGGCTGAAGAGGAGAAGATAACCATTTTTGGGTTAAGTGCCACTTATATCAACTTTCTTAAAAGCGAGGGGATTAAACCAGGAAAGAAATACGATCTATCCTCCCTTAGAGAGATTTCTCAAACTGGGTCTGCCCTTTCACCAGAGGGTTTTGAATATGTGTATCAAGAAATAAAACAAGACCTCCATTTCAATTCTATTTCTGGAGGAACTGATATAAATGGATGTTTTGCAATTGGGAGCCCTATACAGCCCGTATATGCTGGAGAACTCCAAGGACCTGGTCTTGCCATGAAGATAAAGGCTTATGATGAATTTGGAAAGCCTGTATGGGATAAACAGGGAGAATTAGTATGTGAGGCACCGGCTCCTTCAATGCCAATCTATTTTTGGAATGATCCTGATGGATCAAAATATCGTAGTGCATATTTTGAATATTACCCTAATGTCTGGCGTCATGGAGACTATATTGTTATGCACAGTGATACAGGAGGAATTACTTTCTATGGCCGTTCGGACGCAGTGTTAAAACCATCAGGGGTTCGTATTGGAACAGCGGAAATCTATAATATTGTAGAGAAGATCGAAGGAATTGCTGATAGTTTAGCTATAGGTCAAAATTGGGAAGGTGATCAACGCATTGTTCTTTTTGTTAAACTTGCCCCTGGAGTTCAATTGACTGAAGAATTAAAGGAGAAAATTAAGAAAACCTTAAGGGAGAAGGCCTCACCTCGTCATGTTCCAGCAATCATTATGGAAATGCCAGATGCTCCCTATACCTTAAATATGAAGAAGGTGGAAAGTGCTGTAACAAATATTATTCATGGGAGACCTGTATTAAATAGAGATGCTTTGGTTAATCCAGAGGTTCTCGATTATTTTGAAAAGATTGTTCCAGAACTCCAAAAAAAATGAAGGTCTAATTTAGGGAGATATTTTCTGTTCAAAACAGACAGTGAGATTAAGAACATTCAATCATGTTTAAAACAACCTAACAAACATATTATACGAGGAGGTATAGAAGATGTGGATTAAAATCTTATCTTTTATAACAATGATTGTTTTTATGGTTGGGTATTTAGGCTGTGCAACCATTGAAGAACATAAAGGTGCAGCAACTGGAGCGGCTGTTGGTGCTGCAGCAGGAACAGTTGTAGGGGCTGTGGCTGGGGCTAAAGGTCATAAAACAGAAACTGCTATAATTGGAGGGCTTGTAGGTGGATTAATAGGCGGTGTGGTTGGACACTATGCATATGATGTAAAAAGAAATCGTGAGGAAACAGTTCAAAGATATAGCTACCAGGCCACATCAGGAACTATGGTGAGAATTGAAGAGATTGCTGCTATTCCAAATAGCTTAAAGCCAGGTGATAAGGTTGATCTCAAGGTTACCTATGCTGTGCTTACTCCTGATCCAAATATGGAGGTAAATATAACCGAGATAAGGGAAATAAAGTTTCAGGGTGAATTAGTTGGTAGGCCTGAAGTTAATGTAATGAGGAAGGGAAGTACCTATACTTCTTCCATACCACTATTTTTACCCAATGATGCTAAAAAAGGTTCCTATCAAGTGATAATCACCGTACAGACTCAAAATTCAAAAGACTCAAGGGAAACTAATTTTTATGTTAGATAAACTATTTATTCAATGAAGATGTCACGAAGGGAATTTGAAAACTTAGTTGTATCAAGTATTAAGGAGATTCCAAGAGTATTCAGAGAGAAGATGGAGAATATAGAAGTTGTTATTGAGAGATTTCCTTCAAATGAACTTATTTCGGAAATGGGGCTTAAATCTCCCTATAAATTATTAGGGCTTTATCAAGGAATACCATTAAATCAAAGAGGATTTTATTATGGAAATGTTCTTCCCGATAAGATAACATTATTCCAAGGTCCTATCGAATCAAGTTGTAAAAGTAGAAAAGAAATTAAAGGTAAGATTAAAGAAGTCATACTTCATGAATTGGGTCATTATTTGGGTCTTGATGATAGCATGATAGGTGTTCTCGAAGAAAATTAAAAGGAAGGATATAGCAAAATAAACGCTAAAGTAGAAAACCTCTTAAGGATTTTTAAAGCCAGTCAGGGAGAGCCAAGGTAGCAAAGGTGGGTGAAAATTAATTTAGGGCACTAATATAATGTCGTATATTAAGTTTATAGGAACAGCAGGCGCTCGGTTTGTTGTCATTAGGCAATTAAGATCTTCAGGTGGAGTTTGGATTTCAGTTGGGAATACTAATCTTTATATGGATCCTGGACCTGGGGCTTTAGTTCGTTGCCTTGCGAGTAAACCAAAACTTGAACCTATTAATCTCGATGGGATTCTTCTTACACATAAGCACTTAGACCATTCAGGTGATATTAATGTAATGATTGAGGCTATGACTGATGGTGGATTTAAAAAGAAAGGAATCCTCTTTGCTCCAAGAGATGCCCTTGAGGAAGACCCAGTAGTATTTAAATATGTAAGGGAATATTTGGAAAAGATAGAGGTGTTGAAAGAAGACTCAAAGTATCAAATTGGGGAAATAAAATTCTCAACGGCTAAAAAGCATCACCATAGGGTTGAAACTTATGGTATCAATTTCCATCTATCTTCGCATAAAGTGTCATTCATTACAGACACAAAATATTTCCCTGAGCTTATAGATCTTTATAAAGGAGATATTTTGATCATCCATGTTGTTCGATTAAAACCAATCATTGATGAACCAATAGATCATCTTTCCTTAGAGGATGTAAAAACTATTATTAGAAAAATCAAACCAAGATTAACTGTACTGACCCATTTTGGGATGACTATGATTAAAGCAAAGCCCTGGTTATTAGCTGCGGAATTAGAAAAAGAATTGGGTTGTAAAGTGATTGCTGCAAGCGATGGGATGAAATTAGATTTGGAGGAGTTATGATGGTTAAAGGAATTAATTTGGCGGATCATTTGGATCCAACCCCTCGAATTCTTATGGGACCAGGTCCAAGTAATGTTAATTACAGGGTTTATAGAGCGATGATGACACCTGTGATAGGTTACCTTGATCCACAGCTTTTAAAATGCATGGATGAAATTAGTGAAATGCTAAGGGCCCTTTTTCAAACAAAAAATCGTGTAACCCTTGCTATCTCTGCAACTGGTAGTGCTGGTATGGAGGCCTCTTTTGTCAATTTTGTTGAGCCTGGTGATACCGTTATTGTTGGAGTTAATGGATTTTTTGCCCAAAGGATGACAGAAGTGGCTGAGCGCTGCGGTGCTAAAGTAATTAGGGTTGAGGAGGAATGGGGGAAGATTGTCCCACCCGAAAGACTTATCAAAGCCCTCCAAGAGAATCCAAACGCAAAGATATGTGCTTTGGTTCATGGTGAAACCTCGACAGGTATAAAGCAACCCCTTGAAGAGGTGGGGGAATATTGTAAAAAAAGAGATATTCTATTTGTTGTAGATGCTGTTACATCACTGGGTGGATGTGAACTAAAAGTTGACGAATGGGGAATAGATGTTTGTTATAGTTGCACACAAAAAGGTCTGAGTGTTCCTCCTGGACTTTCTCCTATTACAGTAAGTCCTAAGGCAATGGATGTGCTATATTCAAGAAAGACAAAGGTTCAAAGTTTTTATCTCGATCTGATTAAACTTGAAAAGTACTGGGGGGAAGAAAGGGTTTATCATCATACAGCCCCAGCATCAATGCTTTATGCCCTTAGAGAAGGTTTGCGCATCATTTTTGAGGAAGGTCTCGAAGAGAGATTTAAACGGCATGAGATTCTTAGTAAACGATTGAGAATGGAACTTGATCAGCTTGGATTTAAACCTTTTGCACAAGAGGGTTATCGGCTACCGATGTTAACCTCTGTTATTCTTCCAAGTGATGTAGAGGATTTTCCCACACGAAGAAGGCTACTAAACGAGTATAGAATCGAAGTAGGTGGAGGATTAGGGCATCTTAAGGGTAAGATATGGAGAATAGGATTGATGGGTGAGACATGCCAGATTCAGAATATCCACGCACTTATAGCTGCCTTAAAAGAAATTTTAGCTTAAAAGTTTTCATTTTTAGACTTCAAAAGATCGAAGTAAAAATTTAACCTATATTTAATATTTTTTTTAAAAATTAATTTAAATTTGACATTATCAACCATTTATTTTAAATTAGAAAAGCTTTTATTTGTTCACTTTAGGAGGTTTATATGGCTCGATTATATGAGTATCAAGGTAAGGAGTTACTTAAAAAATCCAATGTAGCAATTCCTCAGGGTGAGATTGTTCAGACTCCGGATGAGGCTCGAAGGATTGCCCAAAAGATTGGAAAACCAGTTGCATTAAAATCACAAATCTGGGCCGGAGGCCGAGGCAAGGCGGGTGGTATTAGGTTTGCAGAAACCCCAGAGGAAGCTGAAAGTGTTGCCAAAGAGCTATTAGGCTCTGAGATTAAGAAACTAAAAGTAGAAAAGCTATTGGTTGAGGAAAAATTGGAGATAGAAAAGGAGTTTTATGTTGGAGTAATTGTAGATGCATCGAGAGAAGTGAGGGCACCAGTAGTCATGTTTAGTACCGAGGGTGGTGTAGATATTGAATCCGTAGCATCTGAAAAGATTGCTCAAATGGTAGTCGATGTGATTCGTGGGTTCAGGCTTTATGATGCGCTTAATCTTGCTGTTAGACTTAAGGTTCCTAATAAATATCTAATTCCTATTGCCCGATCGATTATGGGGTTGTTCCAAACCTTTAAAAGTTATGACTGTAGAATAGCAGAGATTAACCCACTCATTCTTACAAAGGACGGAAGGGTAGTAGCTGGTGATTGTCGAATTGCCATTGACGATTCGTCTGTCTATCGACATCCAGAATTAGGGATTGATGTTGCGAGAGAAAGTCCGACTCCTCCTACAGAACTTGACAGGATTGCCTGGGCTATTGAAGAAGGTGATCTTAGAGGTACGTGTTATATTGCTCAGATGGTTTCAGAGATTAAAGAACTAAATTATGTAGGCTATCATGGGATAGGTGGAGGAGGGGCAATCTTAGGGGTAGATGCATTAAATCGTCAGGGATTAAAGATTGCTAACTATGCAGATACCAGTGGCAACCCAACTGCAGCAAAGGTTTATCGGGCTGCAAAGGTTATTATCAATCAACCAGGTATTGAAGGCTATATGCTTGGTGGATTCATTGTTGCTAACCAAGAACAATGGCATCATGCTCATGGAATTGTAAAGGCTCTAAGGGAAGAGATTCCAAAAAGACCTGGATTTCCATGCGTGCTTCTCTTATGTGGTAATAAAGAAAAGGAGGCAATAGAAATCTTAAAGGAAGGAACAAAGGATCTTCCCGGAAGGATTGAGATTTACGGAAGTGAAAAGGTCTATGAAACAGAATTCCTTGCCAAACGGATGAAGGCACTTATCCTTGAATATAGAAAAGATAGAGGGATTAAGGAGGAATAAGAGGATGGAATTTTACGAGAGAACAATTAAGATTATCATCGATGAAAGTAAATGTGTTGATTGTAAAACCCATGCCTGTGTAGCTGGTTGTAAACTTTATGATCGAGGTATTTTAGTAATAAAGGATGGAAAGCCAGCCCTTGCAGGTGATGCTGAATATGCAAAAAGAGTAGGAACAGAATGTCTTGCCTGTGAATATGAATGCTGGTTTAGGGGAAATAATGCCATTCGAATCGAAGCCCCTATTCCAGGGCTTGAGGAATATTTAAAAAAACGTGGATATTCACTTTCTTAAAAAAGGAGAGGAAAGATGGCAATCTTACTTGAAAAAGATACCACAGTTTTAGTCCAAGGGATTACAGGAAGGGAAGGTTCTGCCAGGGCAGCCTTTATGAAAGGATATGGGACAAAGGTTGTGGCAGGAGTGACTCCTGGAAGAGGAGGAGAAGAAGTCTCAGGAATTCCTGTTTTTAATACAGTGGAGGAGGCTATAAGAGAAGTAGGCAAGGTTGATGCAAGTGTAACATTTGTTCCTGGTCCAGGCTTAAAGGATGCGGTGCTTGAAGCATTGGATGCTGGGATAAGGTTTATTGTCATGCCTGTAGAGCGAGTTCCCTTATACGATATACTTGAGATGATGGCATACGGAAAACAGAAAGGAGCCCGTCTATTAGGACCTGGTTCGATTGGCATCATCAGCCCTGGTATTGCAGCTGCAGGTTGGCTTGGAGGAACACCTGAATTTGCAAAGAGGGTATTTGTTCCTGGCCCAGTGGGTGTGATTTCAAGGAGTGGTGGACAATCCGGTACAGTTCCATGGGCGATTAAGGAGGCAGGGCTTGGGGTTACTACAGTTGTTCATATCGGAACAGAACCCGTCGTAGGCATGTCTTTCGGAGATATTTTACCCCTTTTTGAAAAGGACCCTGATACAAAAGCAGTTGCTATCTTTGGTGAGATTGGTGGCCCTTATGAAGAAGAAGCAGCCGAGGCAGTAAGGAAAGGTGAATTTACAAAACCTCTTGTGGTTTATGTAGCTGGAGCGTGGGCTCCAGAGGGAATGCGATTTTCTCATGCGAGTAGTATTATCGAAAGAGGAAAGGGTTCAGCAAAAGATAAAATTAAATCATTAAAAGAGGCTGGGGTTCATGTAGTAGATAAACCCGATGAGATAGCTCCTACTCTTAAAAGACTACTCCAAAAAAATTGATTTAGATCTTTTAGAACATGATTTTAAAAATCTTTTAGGAGGTGTGATATGACAGTAATGAGATCTGTTTTTTATATTCCGGGAAATAATGAAAAGATGATTGCAAAGGCTCCAGAGATTCCAGCAGACATTATCACTTTGGACTTGGAAGATTCTGTTCCACCTGCTGAGAAGGCAAGGGCTCGTGAGATAGTACGTGAGAACCTGAAATTTGCTGGTTCAGGAGGATCAACTGTATATGTTCGGGTGAATAATTGGGAAACCTTAATGACTAATGATGACCTTGAGGCCGTTGTTCATGAAGGTCTTTCAGGAGTTTGTCTGGCAAAGTGTGGTGGACCAGAGCATGTTCAACGTCTTGACTGGAAATTGGAAGAGCTTGAAAGAAGAAGAGGACTTCCAGTTGGAAGTATTGCTATCCAGCTTCTCATAGAGACAGCAAAAGGTGTGATCAATGCTTATCCGTCCGCAATTGCAAGCAAGAGGGTAAATTCCCTTATTTTTGGAGCAGTAGATTATACTAAAGATATGAGGGTGAAACTTACACCTGAGGGAGAGGAACAATTTTATGCAAGGGCTCATACTGCAGTAGCTGCAAGGGCGGCTGGTTGCATTGCTATTGATTGTCCATTTGTAGCATATAAGGATACTGAAGCCTTTGAAAAGAGCACTCGTTTTGGCCGTCAGCTTGGCTATGAGGGGAGGATGTTAATCCATCCAAGTCAAATTGAGCCATCCCATAGAATTTATACACCCTCACCTGAAGACGTTGAATGGGCAAGAGGAGTAGTTAAAGTCTTCGAAGAAGAAGGAATAGCAAAAGGTGCTGCAGCTGTTTCCTATGAGGGAAAGATGGTTGATACTCCTGTATATGAAAATGCAAAAACTATTCTTAGAATTATGGAAGAGATAGCTGCATTTGAAGAAAAAAGAAAAAAGAAGTAATCAAGTTAATCATTATGGAACACCCATCTTGACTTTAAATCCCCCTTTCCCGCTTTAATAAATGGAGGATTGGGGGATTTTTTTTGGAGGATAAAGATGCGAATCGTCCTCATTGGTCAAGGTCCTTTTGGAGAAAGGGTTCTCGAGAGTTTAATTAAGAAGGGAGAAGAAGTAGTTGGGGTTTTTTCAACACCTGATAAAAAAGGTGAACCTCTTAAGGAGATGTCTCAAAGGGTTAATGTTCCCATTTACCAACCACTTAGGATGAAAGATCCAAAAGTTTATGAAATATTTAAAGGGTTAAAACCTGAGCTTTCAATTTTGGCGTTTGTAACAGAAATCATTCCAGAAGAAATACTTAAAATCCCTTCTATCGGGACAATATGTTACCACCCATCGCTTTTACCAAAACATCGAGGAGCAAGTGCTATCAATTGGGCAATAATTCAAGGAGAAACAAAAACAGGATTAACTATCTTCTGGGTTGAAAAGGGTATTGATACAGGCCCCATTCTTCTCCAAAAGGAGGTAGAAATAGGATCCGATGATACCGCAGGCTCCCTCTATTTTAATCATCTATTTCCAATGGGTGTAGAAGCCTTGTTGGAGGCAGTTGAATTGATTAAAAAGGGTAATGCTCCAAAGATTCCTCAAAATGATTTAGAGGCAACTTACGAACCCCCTTGTGATGATAGAATTGCCAGAATAGATTTTAATAAATCCATATTCGAAATCTACAACCTAATTAGAGGTTGTGATCCCCAACCCGGAGCTTATGCTTTATTTAGAGGTAAAAAAATTAGATTCTACGATACGAAAAAAATTGAGAAAGAAATCGAGAAAACTTCTGGAGAAATTCTTTCGATTGAAGAGGATGGTCTTCAGGTAGCTGTAAGAGGCGGTATTATAAAAGTTGGAAAGATTAGAGTTGATAAAGGAGAAAAGATTAACCCAAAACAACTCTCTAACGAATTTGATATAAAAATAGGAGATTGCTTTAATAGATAAACTTCACATAAATTTAAGGGAATCTATTTTTATTTAGTCATTCCATATTTTTCAGCTATCTCCTTGAATCCTGGCAGAGCCCCTTCAATTGTTTTTGTCTCGACTGCATAGGCAATTCTGAAGTAGCCAGGTTTTCCAAACCCAGTTCCAGGAACTGTAAGTATTCGCTTGGACTGAAGTTCTCTAACAAATTCTACATCATCATCAATTGGTGCCTTAGGGAAGAGGTAAAAAGCTCCCTGCGGTTTAATCACTTGATAACCAAAAGACTTTAGTGAATCGTATAATAAATTCCTTTTTTCCTCATATTCTTCAATTTTAATAGAATTTTTTTGGAATGAACCTACAAGTCTTTGCATTAATGCAGGGGCATTAACAAATCCGAGTGTTCGATTGGCAAAAACAAGTGCAGCCATCAGTTCATCAACTTCCTCACAGAAGGGATTAACCGCAATATAACCAATCCTTTCCCCAGCCAGAGAAAGGTCTTTTGAATGAGAAGTAACCCTTATTGAGTGAGGATAATATAAAAAAGAAATTGGTAATTTTATCCCATCATAGAGGATCCGTCGATAGGCTTCGTCTGTTATGAGATAAATTGTTTTTCCCAATTCTTTATTCTTTTGGTTTAATAGTCTTCCTAACTCTTCTATGGATTCTTGATTATAGACAACTCCAGTAGGATTATTAGGAGAGTTGATCAAAATAGCCTTTGTTTTTTTGCTAATCGCTTCTTCTATTTCTCTGAGGTTTAAAGAAAAGTCTTCGTTTGTATTGACCAATCGAATTTGACCGTTAGAATTTTCGATATAGAATTTGAACTCCATGAAATAAGGGGTAGGAACAATTACTTCATCTCCTTCATCAAGGAGGGCTTTGAATACAACATTTAGTCCACCTGCTGCTCCTACTGTCATCACAATATGTTTTTCATTAAAAGGCAATCCTGTCTCTTCAGAAACATATTGAGCAATTGCCCTTCTTGTTTCAATATAACCATTATTAGGCATATATCGATGCATTCCTAAAATGGGTTTATTTACCAGTTCTTTAAGGGCTTTCTTAAGTGAGGCAGGAGGCTCAAGATTTGGATTACCAAGGGAGAAATCAAATACATTCTCTTCTCCATAAATCCTTTTCAATTCTTCTCCCTCTTCAAACATCCTCCTTACCCATGAAGCGCCATTTAAAGCATTTTTTACTTTTTTTGAAATTGCCATTGTTTTGTCTCCCTGTGAAAAAATTTTTTATCTCTAAAAAAATAAAAAGGCCAACGGGTTGCCCCAATGGCCTTTTAAAATAAAAAAGCCATGGGGCCTTTTTAGGTCACCCATGGCTTCTAACCCTATTTGAAGGGTTATTACCCTATGGGTGACCGCTCTTAAAATAAAAATAAAAGTAAAAGAAATAAGATTTAAGCATTTTTTTCACTCCTGACATAAAAAATAAAACATATTTATTAAAATTTGTCAAGATGACCATTAAACATTAAGGTAAATAAACCCATGAACATAGCTACCTTCTATAATATCCTTCAACCCATACCCTTTTCTCTATATAATAACCAGGGGTTACTCTTTCTTCATAATGACCTTCTATCCAATTTCCCCATCTGTCATAATGGCCAGGTACCCAGACTTTTTCCCACCTTCCAGGAACCCATTCCCTTATAATCTCCCAATGACCTGGAACATAATCATGACGATATAAAGGAGGAGGTGGAGGAGGATAATAAATAACTCTTGGTTGAGGTGGGGTATGGACATATATATGATGAGTTAATATAGTTCCTAATGCCACTGCTCCAAGTGCTATTCCTGCTCCAGTCCACATATGATGCTGTTTTGAACCTGCCTGAGCAGGGGCGACGGCAAATAATGAGATTAAACTTACAATTAATGTTAATGCAGCAAATCTTTTTAACATAAAATCTACCCCCTTTCTCAACATATTTTTAATTTTCACTTTTTTAGACGCAGATAGTAAGGAATATATTCAATATAGGTCAACCAATCTAAAGATTAGCAGAAATAGCCAGTATTGTAACGCCTTCGCCGTGTTTAGGCCCCCCAATGATTACTGTCCTTCCCGAAGATAATCTTACTTGGGTATTAAGTATTTCAGTCTTTTCACTTCTAATCTTTAGCCTTAATTCAGCAGTCCCCTTTCCCTTTCCTAACAGAGTAATTTCAATAACCCTTTCCTGATGAACAGGAATAATGACTGACTGATTCATTGATAGGATAAACCTCTCGTCTCTTAAAAGACGATAAGATGTAAAGTTAAAGAGGGTTCCTAATTGATTGTGAATATCTTTTAGATTGGGATCAATTCCAGAGCCAATATTTGATGCCTGAATTATCCTCAATCGTGTTTGAACTTGACCAAAACAAACAGCGCTCAAAATAGAATAAAATATTATTAAAGAAATAATAAAGAATAGTTTTTTTCTCATGAATCAGGCGATTCCTTTACTTTTTCCTCAAATAGCCATATAACCGTTAACTTATTCTTTTCAGATTCGTAAACCATTACATTATGGGTTTGACTTTCAACATATTCTACAACAGATAAACCCGAAAGGGAAGTAGTTTTTTTATAAAATATAGGTGTTAATAAAATTATTAAAAGTAAAGCTATAGCACTGACAGTGGGAATAAGAATCTTTTTTTTGAAAATATAAGATATTTCAAACCATGATCTTACTATTTCCCATAAGTTTGGTCTTTCTTCTAATTGGATTTGTCCTTTTACTTTTTTCCAAATAAGCGAAAAATCTTCTTTCTCTAAGGCTTCATCAACTGGCCTTTTGATTATATCCCTTAGAAGCTTATGAGAACTCAACATCTCTTGGCATTTATAACAATTTTTCAGATGATCCTCTACTATAGACATCTCATGTGATGTAGCCTCATTATCAAAATATTTTTCTATAAGCTCTGATATTTTGTTACAAGATTCCTTCATAGAGTTTCACCCATTTTTATATATTCTTTTAAAAGTTCCTTCATTCTTTTTCTTCCATAGTGGAGTCTTGACATAACCGTGCCAATTGAACATCTCATTACTTTTGAAATCTCTTCATAAGATAGACCTTCGACTTCTCGAAGTATGAGAGTTGCTTTCTGTTCTTCAGGAAGGACATCAAGTGCTTTTTTTATCTTTCCCTCAATTTCCTTACCATATAATATGCTATCAGGCCTTTTCTCTGGAGAGTCGGATACCTGAGATGGTAAATCTCCATCAAAACTTGAAGCAGAGGATTTTCGTGTTTTTCTAATATAATCTATAGAAGAATTTATTGTCATACGATAGACATAAGTGTAAAAATTTGATTCTCCTCTAAATTTCTTAAGTGAGCTGAATAGTTTGATAAAAACCTCCTGAACAATATCAAGAGCATCCTCCCTTTTTCTAACAACTCCATAGGCAACCCGATAGACTTTTTTACTATATAGGGTGAATAATTGTTCTAATGCTTCTTGATCTCCCTGTTTACCTCGAGTGATAAGTTCTGTCTCATCGCATGTCACTTTCTATACCTCTTTAGACGTAAAATTTAACTAAATATTCGAACCCCTTGATTTTTTTAAAATTAATATATTAAAAAGGGATTGCCTTAGCATTCGATGAGAATTTCCCTTTAAAAATTTGAATCTAATGAAGGAAAATACAAATAAGATGGAAAATTTTAAAAAGGTCATTATATTAATTATTGGTTGGTTATTCATCTTCCTGGGTATAATTGGACTTTTTCTTCCTATCCTTCAGGGTATCTTATTTATCATGATTGGCCTTGCCATTCTTTCCTCTCGAAGTGCACTTGTAAGGCGATTCCTTAAACATTTAGAAGAGAGGTATCCAAACCAGTATGAAAAGGTGAAAAGCTGGAGAGAAAAAATCATGGCCTGGTTTAAAAAGGATAAATAGACTATATTGCTTTTCCTGAACTTCCAAATAGCTTCATCTTAATTTGAACAGTCTGCTTAATTGCCTCACGAGCAGGACCTAAAATCTTTCGAGGATCAAACTCTTCAGGATGTGTGAATAGAACCTCACGAATAGCGCCTACAAAGCTTAATCTCAGGTCAGTATCTATATTGATCTTTGATATTCCTAAGGAGATGGCCTTTTTTATAGCTTCATCAGGGATTCCTTTGGCTCCAGAAAGCTTGGCACCAAATTTTTCAGCCCTTTCAAGAACTGAATTAGGAACACCAGAGGCGCCATGAAGCACAAGTGGTATTTCCACCCTTTTAGCTATCTCTGATAAGCGATCAAAATCGAGTTTTGGCTCACCTTTGAATTTATATGCCCCATGGGATGTCCCGATAGCGACGGCCAACGAATCTACCCCTGTTTTTTTAACAAACTCCCAAGCTTCTTCAGGATCCGTTAAGAACGCCTCTCTTTCATCTACCGAAACCTTATCCTCTATCCCTTTTAATCTACCTAATTCCCCCTCTACAGAAACACCTTTGAATTTTGCCATATTTACTACTTCCTTTGTAATGGCGACATTATCTTCAAACTTAAGATGAGATCCATCAATCATGACAGAGGTAAAACCATTTTCAATACAAGAGTGAATGATTTTTAGATCTTTACCGTGATCAAGATGAAGTGATAATGGGATCGGAGTTTTCTTAGAGGCTGTTTGGACCATTGAGACAATAAAATCCAAACCAGCATATTGGATTGCTCCTTCTGAGACTGCAATAATTGCAGGCGATTTTTCAACCTCAGCAGCTGATACAATGGCTTGGAGGATCTCAAGATTATTTACATTGAATGCCCCTACAGCATAACCTCCTCTTCTTGCTAAGTTAAGCAATTCTTTATTAGTTTTTAATACCATATTGCTTCTCCTTTCTAAATTTATTATTATCAGGAAAAAGAAAAAATATCAAATTTTTTTAAGGAAAAGAGAAAAATGGAAAAGATAGATTTGAACGAATGGTTAGTGAGGCTAAGTAGAATTGAAGAAAGAGTGGAAAGGCTTGGATTGCTTTCTAAATTAGGTCAGGTTCTCAATTCAACCCTTGATCATAAAGAGGTTCGTAGAAGAGCGATTGAGGCAGCAACTCGCTTAATGAAGGCAGAGGTCGGTTCACTCTTGCTACTTGATGAAGAGAAAGGTCAACTTTTTTTCGAAGTGGCTCTTGGCGATAGGGAGGAAGATATTAAAAAATGTACCCTCAATTTAGGAGAAGGCATTGCAGGATGGGTTGCAAAATACGCCCAACCCTTAATTGTGAACGACCCCAAAAATGATGAGCGTTTTTTTAAAGGAGTTGATGAGAGTACCGATTTTAGAACAAGAAATATTATTTGCGTTCCATTAAAGATAAAGGATAAGGTCATCGGTGTCCTTGAAGCGATTAACAAAAAAGATGGTGGAAACTTTGATGAAGAGGATCTATCTGTGTTTTTATCGCTTGCTGATCAGGTTGCTATTGCACTTGATAATTCCCGGCTTTATCAAGATCTGGAGGAGATGTTTTTCCAAACAGCAGAATCACTTGCCGATGCCATTGAAAAAAGAGACCCTTATACAGGAGGCCATACACAGAGGGTAACCCAATATAGTTTGATAATAGCAAAATATCTCGATTTAAAGCCTCTCGAGAAAAAATGGCTTAAGATTGCTTCTGTTCTCCATGACATTGGTAAGATTGGTGTAGAAGATCATATCCTCAAGAAACCCAACCCTTTAAGTGCTGAAGAATACGATATTATCAAAAAGCATTCAAATATGGGAGCTGAAATCCTGGAACATGTAAAACAACTGAGAAATATCGTTCCTGGAGTTAAATATCATCATGAAAAGATAGATGGAGGTGGATATCCAGATGGGTTAAAAGGAGAACATATTCCTCTTTTGGCTAAGATTGTGGCAGTTGCCGACACATACGATGCGATGACAACTGATCGACCTTATAGGAGAGCATTAAAAAAAGACGAGGCAGTTGAAGAGCTAAAGAGGTGCGCTGGAACACAGTTTGACCAAGAGGTAGTAAAGGCATTTGTAAAGGCTTATGAGAAAGGGGAGATCTAAAAATATTCAAAATCCAAAAAGAGAGGAAATTAATGAGATCGATTGATGAGATTTTAGATTCCTTGAAAAAATCAAAGAGGATCTCTTCTTGTATAACTGAAATACGTGTATTTCAGAAGAAGGAGGGCGATTATAGACCATTTCCAGATTCTCTTCATCCCACATTAAAAGAGGTCTTAAAAGAGGATGGAATCAAAAATCTCTATTCCCACCAGGCTGAAGCCTTTGAGGCAGTTGAAGGAGGAAAAGATGTTGTTGTAGTCACACCTACAGCCTCCGGTAAGACCCTTTGCTATAATCTGCCTGTTTTAAACTCTCTGCTAAAAAATCCTTTTACAAAAGCACTCTATATTTTTCCTACTAAGGCATTATCCCAAGATCAGATGGTTGAACTTCAGAGCACGATCAATAGGATAGGTATTCCAATCAAGACCTATACCTATGATGGTGATACCCCTTCAGATGAAAGGCAGGCAATCCGTACACAAGGCGATATTGTTATTAGCAATCCAGATATGCTTCATACAGCTATCCTTCCGCATCACACCAAGTGGATGCCGTTCTTTCAAAACCTCAAGTTTGTTGTAATTGATGAACTTCATTCTTATCGTGGGGTTTTCGGATCTCATATGACTAATGTATTGAGGCGTATGGAAAGAATTTGTCGTTTCTATGGATCAAAGCCCCAATTTATCTGTTCCTCTGCAACAATTGCAAACCCAAAAGAATTGGCCGAAAGGTTGCTCGAAAGGAAGGTTTATCTAATCGATCGAAATGGAGCTCCATCTTCTGAAAAAATATTCGTTTTCTATAATCCTCCTCTGATAAATAAGGAATTAGGAATCAGGGCAAATCACCTCAAAGAAACCAGACGTTTGGCTTTACCTTTTATAGAAGAAGGAAACCAGACAATTCTTTTCACCACAAGCAGGCTTAATGTTGAGGTTTTGACGAGGTATCTAAAAGATAAATTTGAAAAGAATTTAAAAGATAAAGATACTATTCGTGGCTACCGAGGGGGTTATCTTCCAAAGCTTCGTAGAGAAATTGAGAAGGGGCTGAGGGAAAAGAAAGTACGGGCTGTTGTTTCTACAAATGCCCTTGAGCTTGGAATCGATATAGGTGATTTAGATGTGTGTATTATTGCTGGCTATCCTGGAACCATTGCGAGCACTTATCAACAAGCAGGTAGAGTTGGGAGACGCTCCCAAAAATCGATTGCCATCCTTGTTGCTCGAAGTCTACCACTTGATCAATTTATTATTGAAAACCCTGACTATTTTTTTGGTAGTCCTCCTGAACATGGACTGATTAATCCTGATAATCTTCTCATTCTTATCAGTCATATACAATGCGCTGCATTTGAACTGCCTTTCCGAGAGGGAGAGAGATTTGGTCGAGAAGATTTAGGTGAATTATTGAAATATCTTGAAGAGCAAGGGAATCTCCACCATGTTGGAAATTACTGGCATTGGACAAAAGATGCCTATCCTGCAGAGAAAATTAGTCTTAGATCAGTTTCAGAGGATAATTTTGTTGTTGTGGATATAACAAAGGGCAAAGAAGAGGTGATTGCTGAGGTTGATTTCACAAGTGCTCATACAACTCTCTACGAAGGTGCTATCTATCTTTTTGAATCAGAGCCATTTTTAGTTGAAAAACTTGATTATAAAGGTCGAAAGGCCTATGTCAAGAAGAGCAAGGGAGATTATTATACGGATGCAATCAATTATACAGACGTCTCTATACTGGAAGGATTTGAACATATGGATAAAAAAGCAATAGAAGTTGAACATGGCGAGGTAAGAGTATCAACGAGGATTATTGGTTATAAGAAGATTAAATTCTATACCCTTGAGAATCTTGGCTATGGAAAGATTGAACTTCCTGATTTAGAGTTTCATACAACTTCCTATTGGATAACTTTTAAAAACGATTTTATAGAATCATTTCCCTATCACAGGCATGAGATTATTGATGGTATTTTAGGCCTTGGTTATGCAATCCATTCTATTTCAGCTCTCCATCTTATGTGTGACCCACATGATATTAATCGTTGTATAGGAGATCGAAGGTCAAAATGGTTTGTAAGATTTACAAGAGATTCAAGGGGATTTTATTCATCTTTTAAATCCCAAGAAGAGATTCCAGAAGATAAAATAGCTTTTTTTGAACCTACCCTATTTATTTATGATAATTACCCAGGAGGTATGGGTTTTAGTCAAGAGCTCTTTGATAATACATTTATACTGCTTGAAAAGACATTGAAGCTTATTTCAAAATGTGGCTGTTTAAATGGTTGTCCATCCTGTGTTGGTCCGACTAAAGAGGTTGGTGAGAGGGCAAAAGAAGTAGCCTTGATTATATTAAAAGAGGTATTGGAGCAAGGGCTATGGATCTAAGAGAACGTTTAAATAAACTTTCACCGCTATCAAAATCACAGCAAGACTCTAAATCTGAAGTTCTAAGCGATTTGAGAAGACGTCTCGACCGGCTTCTTAAGCTCGAGAAATTCGTTCAAAAAAGAGAAATTTATCCGATAGAGAAAATAATCGAAGGCGAATTTTTATCTACACCTCATGGAGAGACATTTCGTGTGCATAAATCTTTTCCTCAAGATTTTAGGATGGGAGAGATGACGATCGAAGAAATCCTAAAAATTCCTACATATCCTGCCCAATTATTGGCGAGAGACGAACGATTAAGGGATTTAGATCTAAAAAGGTCACTTTTTCTCGATATTGAAACAACAGGACTATCAGGAGGTACAGGAACGTTTGCTTTTTTGATTGGGCTTGGCTATTTTGATGGAGAAGATTTCTTAATTCAGCAATATTTTATGAGGGATTTTTCTGAAGAAATCCCATCTCTTTGGATTGTGAAAGAGATTGTAGAGTCTTTTAAATTTTTAATTACATTTAATGGAAAGCAATATGATGTCCCACTTCTTGAGACAAGATTCATCCTTTCTCGCATTCATAGCCGTATTAAAGAAATACCCAATTTGGACCTTCTTTATCCCTCAAGAAAGATATGGAAGGGGGCTTATGAGAACTGTCGATTAATTACACTTGAATCTCAACTTTTAGGCATCGAAAGGGAGGATGATATCCCTTCAGAATGGATACCAAACTTATATTTTGAATATCTAAAAACCGGGGATGCAAGGAAAATCAGCCGAGTCTTTTATCATAATCAGATGGATATTTTAACAATGGTGGCTTTATTGGGCAGGATTCATCTTATCTATCATGATCCTGAAGCTGCAAAACCCAAAAAAGGAATAGAGCATTTTTCACTTGGGCGTCTTTTCTGGGATCATGGGGAGAGGCTAAAGGCCATACCTTGCTTTGAGAAGGCGTTAAACAGATGTGATGATGAAATGGCTTGGGAGGCGATGAAATGGCTTTCTATGGCCTTTAAAAAAACAGGCCAGATTGAGAGGGCAAAATTAATATGGGAGGAGATGCTCAGTTGGCCACATCTGAAAGATATATATCCATATATAGAATTAGCTAAATATCATGAGCATCGTCTTAAGAAATTTGATAATGCGATTCATTATGTGGATCAGGCATTAAAAATAGTTTCCTCCCACCAAATCAAGGATATTGAGCTTCTCCTTCAGAGAAGAGAAAGATTGGAGGGAAAATTAAAGGCTCTGGTCAATAAAGATTAAATCCTATTGACAGAAAATTTATTGATTTTTATACTATTAATGGTTAAAAAAATATTTTTAAATTTTTTAAATATTCAAAAATAAAATTATTTATCTGGAAAGGAGGGATTGGGGATGCCTACCTATGAATATAGGTGCCAAGAATGTAGTAAGGAATTTTCTTTGATTCTAAGTATGAAAGAACATGATGAAGGAAAGGCAAAATGCCCTAATTGTGGAAGCCAAAAGCTTGAGCAACTCATTTCTACCTTCCTGACCAAGACCTCAAGAAAGAGTTAGTTGTTTATAAGAAAGAAATTTAAAAGCCAAATGTCGAGTAAATTTTGACATTTGGCTTTTTTTAAATTTAGCTCCTAAAATTGATCTTTTTTCATCAGCCTGCCTAAAATCTAAAAATATTTCATTTAATTCTTAAAATTATTCTTTCCATAATTATTGAATATTTATGAAGAATTTCCTAACTGGAAAATATAAATAATCGGCATAAATATTGCTTTTTATCATTGCCATGAAAGTTTTTATTATTAGACATATAGAGATTGAAGGAGCTGGCTTGATAGAAGCCTTCCTTCGGAAAAAGAAAATCTCTTTTGAAATTATTACTCTTAATAATGATACTAATTTACCTAAAATTGAAACCTTCACTCATATTATCATTTTAGGTGGACCAATGAGTGTTTATGAAGAGCATTTTTATCCATTTCTCCGAGAAGAAGATTTCTTTATTAAAGAGGCTATTCATAGAGGAAAGTCAATATTAGGGATATGTCTTGGAGCTCAATTGATTGCAAAGGCACTTGGGGCAAGAGTTTATAAGGCTCCTGTAAAAGAGGTTGGTTGGTATGATATTTCATTGACTAAAACTGGTTTGGAAGATCCTTTGTTTTCAAATTTTCCATCAAAATTTTCTGTATTTCAATGGCATGGAGATACCTTTGAGATACCCATAGGCGCAAAACTTATTGCTACTTCCTCAAATGTGACTAATCAGGCCTTCCGATATGGGGAAAATGTCTATGGTCTTCAGTTTCATCTTGAAGTGACTAAAGAAATGATAAGCCAATGGATTGAATTTTATGAAGAGGAATTCAGAGAACTTAACCCTAACCCAACCTTTTTAAAAAACAAGATCATGAATGAGACAAAAGTTAATATAGAAAATTATAAAAGAAGAGGGATGAAGTTTTTAAAAAACTTTTTTACTAAAACTTAAGTTGGAAATAAAAATTGTATCATCAACTCCTACTCAAAAAGGAGGAATGAAATGAAAGTGGATGCTGGAGATACTTCATGGATTCTAATCTCTTCTGCTCTTGTTATGCTTATGACCCCAGGAGTTGCCCTATTTTATGGAGGAATGGTTAGAAGAAAAAATGTTTTATCCACAATTATGCAGAGTTTTATTGCAATTGGGGTTATTACAATTCAATGGGTTTTATTTGGATATAGTCTTGCATTTGGTCCCGATATTTTGGGTTTAATTGGGAGTCTCGATTGGGTAGGGCTTAGAGGAGTGGGGCTTGAGCCTCATCCTGATTACTGTCCAACAATACCTCATCAGACATTTATGATCTTCCAAATGATGTTTGCCATTATAACCCCTGCACTTATTAGTGGCGCATTTGCCGAAAGGTTTAAGTTTAGAACCTATATTATATTTCTTTTCCTTTGGGCTACCTTTGTATATGCTCCTTTGGCTCATTGGGTTTGGGCGACGGGTGGTTGGATTAAAGAACTCGGTGCGCTCGACTTCGCGGGAGGATTAGTTGTGCATGTAAGCTCTGGAGTTTCTGCCCTGGCTTCTGCCTTGATTGTGGGAAAGAGAAGAGGTTATGGGGAGGAGAATATGCCTCCTCATAACTTAACTATGACCCTTTTGGGTGTTTCCCTTCTATGGTTTGGTTGGTTTGGTTTTAATGGAGGAAGCGCAATTGCTTCAGGTTCAATTGCATCCAATGCCTTTGTGGTTACCCATATTTCAACAGCTTCTGCTATGTTTTCATGGATGATTTTTGAATGGATTTATAAAGGACAACCGACCGTTCTTGGCACAGCATCAGGCGTAGTGGCTGGGCTTGTTGCAATTACACCTGCTTCTGGTTTTGTTGGGCCTGTTTCTGCTATGTTGATTGGACTTTCGGCAGGAGTATTATGTTATTTTGGCATCGCTCTTAAGAATAAATTTAAATATGATGATACCCTTGATGTTTTTGGTGTTCATGGAGTAGGTGGGGCTTGGGGAGCTATTGCCACTGGATTATTTGCCTGTAAGACAATTAATCCCTCAGGGAATAATGGTCTATTCTTTGGAAACTTCTCACTCATAGGAGTTCAGGTATTGGGTCTGGCTTCTGCATGGATTTATTCATTTGTAGTGACATTCATTATATTAAAGATTCTTGATAGAACCATTGGCCTTAGAGTAGATGAGGAATTTGAGGTAAATGGATTGGACTTAGCTCAACATGGAGAATCTGGATATAGTTTCTAATTTTAAAAAGAGGGTTCAAAAATAGACCAGAAAGGATGAGGGATGAAAAAAATAGATCAAAATTATAAAACCATTTAAACTTGATGATGTCAAGAATGAACTTACAAAAATTGGTGTTCAGGGAATGACAGTAACCGAGGTTAAAGGATTTGGAAGGCAAAAAGGTCATACAGAACTCTATCGGGGTGCTGAATATAAAATAGATTTTGTTCCAAAGGTTAAGATTGAAAAAATTGTTAGTGACGATCTCCTCTCAAAGGTCGTCAAATCCATTGAACAAAACGCAAGAACAGGCAAGATTGGTGATGGGAAAATTTTTATCTACAATATTGAGGATGCCATTAGAATAAGAACAGGAGAACGTGGAAAAGACGCTATCTAATTTATGAATAACAAATCCCTTTTTTGAATTAATCACTAATGGGAATCTAAATTTATATTGACCAACAAAGAATTTTGTGTAATCATTAAAGTATACAAAGATGTATTTTAGACAGGGGCGTCATAAAATAAATGACGCTTTTTTATTTTTTGGTAACTTCTCATGACAGGTTTGACTCCCACGAACCATGAAAATTAATGATCATCTCACCCTAATCCTCGCCCCTCGGGGAAAGGGTTAGGGTGAGGAGGTAAAATTATTTTCTAAGTAAGTAAATAATAAAGTGATACGAAGCAGTATGAGAAAGATTAGCAATAAGAGTGAAACAAAGCAAATTAATGCATTGCTTGAAATTAGTAAGGCCATAGCATCAGGGCTTTATCTTGAGGATATTCTACGGTTGATTGTGACAGTGACTGCAAATGTGATGAATTCAAAAATTTGTTCCCTCTGGATCCTCGATGAGAAAGAAAATAGATTAAAGTTGAAAGCCACCCAAAGTATGAGCGCAGAATATCTTAAGGAGAGAAGTCTTGCTCTTGGGGAGGGTGTGGTAGGCTATGTAGCCCTTCATAATAAGCCTATGGCCATTTTAAATGTTCTGAAAGAACCTCTTTATAAGGAGAAAGAGCTTGCAAGCAAAGAGGGATTGGTTTCCATGCTCAGTGTGCCAATGTGTATAAAAGACAAGGTAATAGGAGTCCTCAATTGTTATACCTCTTATTCACATTCTTTTACAAAGATAGAAGAAGAGTTACTTTCTACAATTGCAAATCAGGCAGCGATATGTATTGAGAATTCAGGATTAATGGGAACCCTTGATGTAAACGAAATCCTTAGGTTTGTCTTGGAAGGAGTAACTAAAAATATAGGGTTTGATAGAGCAAGACTCTATCTTGTGGATGAAAAGAGAAATATACTTGAATGTAAAATGGCAGTTGGTATTGATGAGGATGAAATTAGAGGAGTGATTCTTCCCTTGGATCCAGAAGATAGTCTCCTTGCAAGGTCTGTCTTTGAAAAAAAACCATACATCATTCAAGATGCTATAAAAGATCCAAGGGTCAATCAAGCATTGAAAGAAAAATTTAATCTAAGGTCCCTAATTGTTATTCCAATCTTAGCTAAGGAAAAAGTTATTGGAGCAATCTCTGCTGACAATGTTAAACCTGGAAAGAGAATTTCGATGGAGGCTTTTGAATCTGTGGTTGCCATTTCACAATTAGCAGGTCTTGCACTTCACCATGCTCTGAGATATGAGGAGCTTAAAAGCCTCAGCCAGGAGATGGAAATAAGAATAAAAAAAGCTATAGATGAACTTAAAAAGGCAGAGATGGAACTAATACGCTCGGAGAGATTAGCAACCTTAGGACAATTGGCAGCAGGATTTGCCCATGAAATTCGAAATCCCTTAACCAGTATTAATATCCTTGTTCAATCTTTAATTGAAAAATTACCTAAAGGAAAAGATTATCAAGAAGATCTTAGGGTCATCGAGGAAGAGATTGAACGAATTAACCAAATTATTGACCAATTTTTAAGATTTGCAAAACCAGCCCCACCCTTTCTTGAAAAAACAGATATTCTTTCAATTATTGAAGATATTATTCAATTGCTTAAACCTCAATTAGAAAGAGATGATATCGTAATTCAAAGGGAATTTTTATCCCTACCTCTTGTCAGGATCGATAGAGAACAGATCAAGCAAGTATTCCTTAATCTCTTATTAAATGCTATTCAGGCGATGCCTGAAGGAGGGATTATTTATTTAAAAAGCAGACTATCTGAAAATGGTCAGTTTGTTAAGATAGTTATTAAAGATACAGGGATTGGAATATCCCCTCAAGATATGGAAAAGCTATTTGACCCTTTTTTTACGACAAAAGAGGATGGAATAGGGCTTGGACTCTCAATTGTCCATCGGATTATAGATCAGCATAGAGGAAAGATAGAGGTTGCGAGTACTCCCGGTAAAGGCACTATATTTACAGTCTGGCTCCCTACAAACAATGAACAATGAACTATGAACGAACAATGAAGACAATATTAATTGTTGATGATGATAAATCGATTCGCTACTCACTTAGGCGAATGTTTGAAGAAAATTACAGAGTTATGACAGCCTCAAACGGAGATGAGGCATTAGGGCTTATACGTGAAGAACCTCCGGAGCTCATCATTATGGATATCAAAATGCCAGGAAGAAGTGGAATTGAGATTCTTAAAGATATTAGGAGAATTGATCCAAAATCTTTAGTTATTCTAATGACTGCCTATGGCACTACAGAAACAGCAATAGAAGCTATGAAATGGGGAGCATTAGATTATATACTTAAACCCTTTACCATTCAAAAGATGAAAGAGCTTGTTGATAGGGCAATCACATTACGAAAATTAATGAAGGAAAAAGTTCCCTATGTAACTGAAGAAGATGAGGGAGAAGTTGGCGAAAGGATTATAGGGTCGTCTCCTAAAATGCAAGAACTTTATAAACTAATTGGACAGGTTGCTACAAGTGATGTAACAGTACTGCTTCGAGGAGAGAGCGGCACAGGCAAGGAACTTTTTGCAAGGGCGATTTATCATCATAGCCTTCGTTCAGATAAGCCTTATTTGCCAGTCAACTGTGCAGCCATTCCAGATACGCTGCTTGAGAGCGAACTCTTTGGCCATGAAAAAGGAGCCTTTACAGGAGCAAGCTTTCGTAGAATCGGAAAACTTGAACAATGTCATGGTGGAACCATCTTCCTTGATGAAATTGGGGATATGTCTCTTTCGACACAAGCAAAAATTTTGAGGGTAATTCAGGATAAGAGTTTTGAACGATTAGGGGGAAGGGAAACAATTAAAGTGGATGTTAGGTTTATCGTGGCGACCAATAAAAATTTAGAGGAATCTATAGCACAGGGGCTTTTTCGTGAAGACCTTTACTATCGTCTCAATGTTGTTTCAATTAAGATTCCGCCCCTTCGAGAAAGAAAAGAAGATATTCCAGAGCTTATTTCTTATTTCCTAAAGAGATTTAATAGAGAACTTAAGAAGAATGTTACTGGTATTACACCAGAGGCAATGAGCAAGATTATTTCCTATAATTGGCCTGGAAATGTGAGACAACTTGAGAATGTTATTAAAAGAGCAATAATACTTTGTCAGGGCGAGTGGATACTCCAAGAACAAATCATACTTGAAGAGGAGGAGAGAGAGGATGTTAGAAAAGGATTGGAAAAAAAGACATTTGAAAATCTTATAGATTCATTATTTGAGGAATGCTTAACAATATCTCATACTCAAAAAGGAGTTGATATGATCTCGATAATTGAAAAGGAATTAATCATTAGAGCCCTTCAAAAGACAAACGGTAATCAGGTCCAAGCCGCCAAGCTTTTAGGAATCAATAGAAACACACTTCGTGGGAAGATCGAAAAATATCATATCAGGAAAGATATTCTTATCTCGGATGAAGAAGGTATAAAATACGAGTATTAAACAGCTCGCCTAAATTTCGTCATACCTTTATTTAACAAAATCAATCTTGGGATAGGTTTTGTTTTTAAGACTTAAAAACTACAATTATATCAATTGATTATATAGCTTGGATGTTAAATTAAAATTTTATCAATGGCATAGAATTTGCTTAATCAAATATAGATACAGTGAAGTATCAATTTGATGAAGGCGTCTTGAAGATGCCTTTTAAATTTTTAAAGGGAGAAAAGATTTAAAATGGAAAAAGACAAAGAGTATGTATTGAAGATGGCAAAAGAAAATGATGTAAAATTCATTAGGTTGTGGTTTACTGATATTCTTGGTTTCTTAAAAGGGTTTGCTATTACTGTGGATGAACTTGAGTCTGCGCTTGAAGAGGGGATGGGATTTGATGGTTCATCGATCCAAGGTTATGCACGAATCGATGAGAGTGATATGATTGCTAAACCCGATCCAAAGACATTTCAAATCCTCCCTTGGAGACCAAAGGAAAATGCTGTGGCAAGGATGTTTGCTGATATTTATGAGCCTGATGGTACTCCATATAAAGGAGATCCAAGATGGGTTTTAAAGAGAATGCTTAAAAAAGCAGAGGAGAAAGGGTTTATATTTTATGTTGGACCAGAGCTTGAATACTTCTATTTTAAAAATAATGATGGTGTTCCTCAAATTTTAGACCGAGGAGGTTATTTTGATCTTACGCCTCTCGATGTAGCTACAGAACTCCGGCGTGAGACAATCCTTACTCTTGAGGCTATGGGTATTGGAGTTGAATACAGTCATCACGAAGTTGCGCCAAGTCAACATGAGATTGATCTTCGTTATACAGATGCTTTAACAATGGCAGACAATGCAATGACTTATCGGCTTGTAGTTAAGGAAATTGCTTTAAGGCATGGAGTTTATGCCACATTTATGCCGAAACCAATCTTTGGCCAAAATGGAAGTGGAATGCATACTCATCAATCACTTTTTAAAGGAGATAAGAATGCTTTTTTTGACCCAAAAGATGAATATCACTTATCAAAAATAGCAAAGTGCTATATTGCTGGATTACTAAAACATTCCAAAGAGATTACTTCTATTACTTCTCAGTGGGTCAACTCTTACAAAAGACTTGTTCCAGGTTATGAAGCCCCTGTTTATATCTCCTGGGCAAGAAGGAACCGTTCTGCACTGGTTAGAGTTCCTATGTATAAACCTGGAAAGGAGAAAGCAACAAGGATTGAATTTCGCTCGCCCGATCCTGCCTGTAATCCCTATTTGGCATTTGCAGTTATGCTCGCTGCGGGTCTTAAAGGAATTGAGGAAGGCTATGAACTTCCACCTCCGATAGAAGAAGATATTTTTGAGATGTCTGAACAAGAGAGAGTGCGGCGTGGGATCGAATCACTCCCAGGTAGTCTTTTCGAGGCCATTCAATATACAGAGAAAAGTGAACTTGTAAAGGAGACCTTAGGAGAGCATATCTTTCAAAAATTTATTCAGAATAAAAAGATTGAATGGGACCATTATCGAACTCACGTTTCCCATTTCGAATTAGAAAAATATTTACCTATCCTTTAAGGAGGCATTGATGAATTTAAAACAAGGGTGGTTTGAAAAAGATATATCAGGTTGCTCCATCTCGGGTTTTATTTGTGAAGATGGGAAGAGGGTAAGTGGAGAAACAATTATTAGATCAATTGCATTAATGAATGAGCGATCAAATGGACTTGGAGGAGGATTTGCTGGTTATGGGATTTATCCTGAGATGAAGGAGCTTTATGCATTTCATCTTATGTTTGAAGATAATCAGGCCAAAGAAGAGACTGAAAAAATTTTAAATGAATCACTTATCATTGATTTACAAGAAAAGATACCAACACAAAGGACAAAAGGGATTCATCATCCTCCCATCCTGATGAGATATTTTGGAAAGGTTGATGAAGGAAGACTTTTTGATATGGAGATTTCTGAAGAAGATTATATTATTCAGACAGTGATGAAGATTAATTCAAGTGTTAAAGGGGCCTATGTTTTTTCAAGTGGAAAAAATATGGGAGCTTTTAAAGCAGTTGGTTATCCTCACGAGGTTGGAAGATTTTATCGTCTCGAAGAATATGAGGGATATATATGGATTGCTCATGGTCGATTTCCAACCAACACACCAGGCTGGTGGGGAGGAGCACATCCATTTACACTGCTGGATTTTGCAGTTGTTCATAATGGTGAGATTTCTTCTTATGGGATTAATAAGAGATACCTTGAGATGTTTGGTTATAAATGTACACTTATGACCGATACAGAGGTAATGGCATATCTTTTTGATCTTCTCCTAAGGAGGCATCATCTACCAATTGAAATAGCCTGTATGGCACTTGCTCCACCTACTTGGAGAGAAATAGATCATAGAGACGGAGAAATGGAACTTGCAAAGGCAATAAGGATTGTATATGGAAGCGCCCTTGTTAATGGGCCATTTGCTATTTTGCTTGCTCATAGTAAAGGATTAATCGGTTTAAACGATAGACTAAAATTAAGACCACTCGTAGCTGCGCGAAAGGACAATACGCTTTATATTGCAAGTGAAGAATCGGGGATAAGGGAAATCTGTCCCTTTCCTGATAAGGTCTGGGCTCCAAAGGCTGGAGAACCAGTTATGGGTTGGTTAAAGGGGGAAGAGAGGTGTGAATTTGAGTTATCTCGAACCCGAATTTCAGATAGAGAGAAATCCCAATCGGTGCATCCAGTGTCAAGTATGTGTTAGGCAATGTGCCTTTGATGTGCATCGATATGATAAAGAAAACGATGAGGTGGTTTCACAAGAAGAAGCTTGTGTAGGATGCCACCGTTGCGTTACTCTCTGCCCTACAAATGCTCTTACAGTTCATAAAAATCAACTCCAGTTTAAGTCACATGGAAATTGGACTGATTGGGCAATAAGAAATATTTATAAACAGGCAGAGACAGGTGGTGTTCTGCTAACAGGAATGGGGAATGACCGGCCTTATCCTATTTATTGGGATCATCTCTTACTCAACGCCAGTCAGGTGACAAACCCTTCTATTGATCCCTTAAGAGAACCAATGGAACTTAGAACCTATCTTGGTAGGAAACCTGAAAGACTTGAATTGGATTTAGGCCGAGAGGTTCTTTCTTTAAAAGAGAATATTCCACCTCAGCTAAAACTGGAAACACCAATTCTTTTTTCGGCAATGTCTTATGGGGCAATTAGTTACAATGCATGCGAAGCTCTTGCCAGGGCAGCTGAGATACTTGGGATTTATTACAATACTGGGGAAGGTGGTCTCCACCCCAACCTATATAAATATGGTAAGAATACAATTGTTCAAGTAGCATCAGGAAGATTTGGTGTGCATAAAGAGTATCTTGATGTTGCAGCCGCTATAGAGATTAAGATTGGGCAGGGAGCAAAACCTGGGATTGGTGGACACCTTCCCGGGGAAAAGGTCACAGATGAAATCTCAAAGACGAGAATGATTCCAAAGGGCACAGATGCCCTTTCCCCTGCTCCTCAACATGACATCTATTCTATAGAGGATTTAAGAATGCTTATTTTTGCTTTGAAGGAGGCTACACGTTACAGAAAACCTGTGTCAGTTAAAATTGCTGCTGTTCATAATTCAGCAGCGATTGCCTCTGGGATTGTCCGTGCAGGTGCTGATATTATTGCCATTGATGGATTTCGGGGAGGGACAGGGGCAGCTCCAATGGTAATTCGAGACAATGTTGGTATCCCAATTGAGTTTGCATTAGCCTCGATAGATCAAAGACTAAGGGATGAAGGGATTAGACACCAAGCCTCCATAGTAGTGGCAGGAGGTTTTAGAAATAGTGCTGATATATTTAAGGCTATAGCCCTTGGTGCAGATGCCGTTTATATCGGCACAGCAGCTCTTATCGCTATGGGATGTCATATGTGTCAGAAATGCTACACTGGTAAATGTAATTGGGGGATTGCTACACAAGATCCATATTTAACAAAGAGATTAAATCCTGATATCGCTGTAGAAAGATTGGTCAATCTAATAAATGCATGGAGCCACGAGATTAAAGAGATGCTTGGGGGGATGGGAATAAATGCTATTGAATCACTTAGAGGAAATAGACTTGCATTAAGGGGAATTGGGCTTACAGATACAGAGCTCAATATACTTGGTGTATTACCAGCAGGAAGATAAAGATTTTGAGTCTTAAATCCTTTTGGTGAGTGCTTATGAAAAGAATCTTTATTAGAGAAGAATTCTGTATTGGTTGTAGGCTTTGTGAGATTCATTGTTTAGTGGCACATTCAAGCTCGAAGGATATAATAAAGGTTTTTAAAAAAGAAAAACCAAGGCCGATTTCAAGAATCATTGTTGAACAAAAGGGATATAATTCATTTAGCCTACAATGTCGTCATTGTGATAAACCATATTGTCTCGAGGCCTGCATGAGTGGAGCCTTATATAGAGATGAGAAATCTGGGGCGATTCTACAAGATAAAGAGAAATGTGTTGGTTGTTGGATGTGTATCATGGTTTGTCCATATGGTGTGATTAAAAGAGAAATAAATAATAAGAAGGTTTCATCAAAGTGCGACCTCTGTATAGATAGAGAAATTCCTATTTGTGTAGAGAGATGTCCTAATCAGGCATTGATTTTAAAAGAGGTTTGATATTGAAATGAAAATTTTAATTATTGGAAATTCAGTTGCAGCAATAGGGGCTATTGAAGCTATTAGAAGTAAAGATTATTCTCACGAAATTACTGTTGTATCTGATGAGCCCTATCCGGTATATTCGAGGCCTCTTATTTCCTATTTGTTGGCAAAGGAGATTAAGCCATCTCAAATCTATTATCGTTCATCGGATTTTTATGAAAAGAACAAAGTTAAGACTATACTTGGGAAAAAGGTTAATAAGGTTTTTTTTGATCAAAAAATGATTCAATTAGAAGATGGTGAAAAGGTTTATTATGATTGCATTCTCCTTTCTACTGGGGGAAATCCATTTATACCAAAGTTAGAAGGGATAGATAAGCAAGGAGTTTTTTGCTTTACAAAGCTTAATGATGTAAAAAGAATTTCCTCCCAAATTGAGAAGGTTAAAAAAGTAGTAGTAATAGGGGGAGGGCTTATCGGGATTAAAGCGGCGGAGGCCTTAAAAAAAAGAAAGAAAGAAGTCATTATTGTTGAACTCGCAAAACATATATTAAGCTTGACAATGGATGAAACTGCTTCCAGTATTCTCGAAAAGGCATTAAAAAAGGAGGGAATAGAAATTTTGACCTCCGATACAGTTAAGGAAATCATTGGAGATAAAGAGGTTGAAGCTGTTAGGCTATCCAGTGGAAAAACAATTTATACCGAAATGGTTATAGTAGCTATAGGGGTTTTACCAAATATAGAAATTTTTAAAGAGAGTGGTCTTAAAATTGGAAAAGGAATCATTGTTAATGAAAGAATGGAAACAAACTTAAAAGATGTATATAGCGCTGGTGATGTTACAGAATCCTATGATTTGATTTCAGGACAATATCGAACCATTCCTATATGGCCAAATGCATATTATCAAGGTAAGGTGGCAGGAAGTCAAATGGTGGGAGATAAAAATTATATTTATGAAGGTGGATTAATGATGAACTCAATAGAGGTAGCTAATATTCCAACAATCTCAGTAGGGCTTGTAAATCCATCTTCAAAAGATGGATTTGAAGTGGTAAAAAGAATCGATAAATTGTCTAATGAGTATCGTAAGATTCTCATTAAGGATGACAAGATTGTTGGTGCTCTTTTTGTAGGAAATATTGATCGTGCAGGAATCATTACAGGATTAATAAGAGATAAAATAAATGTAAAGAGATTTAAAAAAGATTTAGTGTCTAATACATTTGGTCTTATTTCATTACCCCAAGAGCTGAGAAAAGAAAGGCTTTATAGTTTAAGATGAAAAGGGTAGAGATTGATTCAAAAGGCCTTTATTATCGTGAACTAAATGAGAGAATTCATGAGGCTATTAAGAATGGTGCAAGAGAGATTATTTTACAAAATGTAAATGGCCAGAGATATATAGGTACTGGAATTAAGGGTGATATAAGTATCTATATACATGGTATACCTGGGAATGACCTTGCCTCTTTTATGGATGGACCAACAATTATAACTTATTCGAATGGACAAGATGCCATTGCTAATACAATGAATAGAGGAAAGGTCGTCGTTCATGGAGATGCTGGTGATGTTCTTGGATACGGAATGAGAGGAGGAAAACTTTTTATTCGTGGGGATGTTGGATATAGAGTGGGTATTCATATGAAGTCATTCAAAAAACAGGTTCCTTTAATCATTATTGGCGGTACGGCAAGGGATTTCCTTGGAGAGTATCAGGCAGGAGGAGTGATTATTCTTTTGGGACTTGAGAGTAATGAAAAACCTTTGACAGGAAATTATGTTGGAACAGGAATGCATGGTGGGATCATTTATATTAGAGGTGAAATAGATCCATTTCAGATAGGAAAGGAAGTTTCAATATTACCTATAGAATCATCTGATGAAGATATATTGAGAATCTATCTTAAGGAATATTGTGATGATTTTTCTTTATCATTAGATGAAGTTATGAAGGAAAAATTCATTAAACTCCTACCCCTCCATTTAAGGCCATACGGGAAGATTTATGCCTATTAAGAGGGGTTAAAAGGGAGGATAATTCTATGGAAGATAGTCGTTTTCTTAAAATTATTAGACCTATAGAAAAAGAAGAGAAAGAACCTTTACTTGATCCTCTTAGGCGTTTCAAAGGATTGGTTTTAAATCTCACAGAGAATGCAATTGTTTGCTTAAATAGGCTTCTTCAATTTGAATTAGAAAAGGAGAAACCATCAGGAGATATCGTTGAAGATTACTATTTGATCCAGCACTATCTATGTTTCATAAAAAAAATTTGTCAATAAGAAAAATTCATAAACCATCTAACCGAGAAGATAAAGGTAGTAGGATCATAAATTATAATGGTTCGTGGTAGACAAATTTGTCATAAAAAATTACTTAAGAAATTGTTTGAAAATATTTGCTGTTTTTTTCATCCTGTTTAATCTCTCCGCGAATCCCTATTTTAACCTTTCTTAGTGTAATTTCTCTACCTGACTCAATAATGGCATCTTCAGTTGTCCTAACAATTCCAAAACAGCAAGGGACTTCCATATATGTAATTGTCAAACTTTTAATTGGGTTTTCTTTAAGAATTTCTATTAGCTTATCTCTATAGAATTGAATATTGTCAAGCTTTGGACAACCAACGACAACTATTCTCCCTTTCAGGAATGCTTCATGGAAATTAGGATAAGAAAAAGGGACGCAATCTGCACATATCAATAAGTCTGCATCATTGAGGTATGGTGCTTTTGTCGGGACCAATTTTAATTGAACAGGCCAATTAGATAGCAAAGAAACAGAACTTTGATCATGAGTTAATTTAATTGATTGGTCTTGAACTTTAAATTGGATTGGTTTTGATGAAGGGCAATAAGGAGATTCAGCTTTAGGTTCATTTTTTATATGTAGATGAAGCTCCACAGCCTTTTCATCAAATTCTTCTGCCTCCCTTTCGATAATGGTTATTGCGTCTTCAGGGCAGTGGCCAAGACAGGCACCCAATCCATCACAGAATTTATCACTCACGAGGCGTGCCTTACCATTAATAATTTGCAAAGCACCTTCTGCACAATTTGGGATACAAAGACCACAACCTGTGCATTTTTCTTCATCAATCTTTACAATCTTTCGCTTGGCCATACTTTTTTCTCCTTCTTTTTTTAATCTAAATATATACCTTCTAAAAAATTTTTCATTGACCTAAGTCAAGATTTTTCCTAATTTTTACTTGATCCATAATCTCTTAATGCTAAATATAATTTTACCTCTTAGGGTTTTCGTGTTATAAATATTCATATATTCACAAATAAAAGAAAGGGAAAAATCATGATCATTGATGTTCATAGGCATTATGCACCAAAGGAATTATTTGAGCGTTTTGGGGCTTTAAAAAGACCTACATGGCGTTATCAAGACCCTACATTAGAATTTACATTTTACCACAAGCTTTACGAAATAGACGTTCAACTGAGGGATATGGATGAGGCAGGAATTGACATTGCTGTTTTGAGTCTTGCTCAGTTGAGTCTTAAAGGGCTGGAGATTTGCAGAATTATTAATGATGCCATTGCAAAAGTAGTTAAAGAACATCCTGATAGGTTTATTGGATGCATCCAACTACCATTACATGAAGGAGAGATCGCACTTCAGGAACTCCATCGAGGCTTGGAGATAGGCCTCAAAGCTCCAGCTATCATGTCATCAATTCTTGATATCACATTTGATGATGAAAGAATGTTTCCTTTTTATGAGGAAGTATCACGTCTTGGGTTACCCATTATTGTTCATGCCTCTTTATTTCCAAAGGGGGCTGAATCAGCCTTTACTATAGGTCGGACACTGAGTCGAGCCTATGATATCTCAGCAGCAGTTCTGAGGATTATTTATAAAGTCTTTACTAAATGGCCTCACCTTAAATTTATTATGCCACATATGGGTGGAGTGTTACCAATGATGAAAGGAAGGATAATGGCATTCTTCGAACCAACTCCAGAAATGGGAATAAAGCTGGAATATCCAGAAGATATTCGGCCCCTACCGAAGACATTGAATGAACTTGAAGCTACGGGTGCAGTTGAAGAATTTAATAACCTTTTTGATCGGCTTTACTTTGATACTGCTGGAGCATGCGGTTGGATGCCCGCAATGATAGCCGCAACAAATGCCTATCGCCATGATCGAATCGTTTTTGGGACAGATTATCCTATGGAGTTTCACACAGGAAAGGATAAAAAATGGTTTATTGAGAACATCAAATCTATGGATATCCCTAACGAGGACAAAGAGGCGATATTTAGCGGGAACTTTCTAAGACTTTTTGGCATGAAAAAATAGTAGGTTTTTAAGGGAAAACTTGATATATAAATGAATTTATGTTAATTAATTAGGCTTAAAAAAGAATTTTTTATTTTTTTCAAAGAGTTAAATAATATTGTGAGAACATAAAAATGGATTACAGAGAAACCCTTAATCTTCCAAAGACTGAGTTTCCCATGAAAGCAAATCTTCCTTCAAGAGAACCAGAGGTTCTGAAAGAATGGGAAACCCAAAAAATATATCTGCAAATCATTGAAAGGGCTAAAGGAAGAAAAAAATATATTCTCCATGATGGTCCTCCCTATGCAAATGGCAATATTCATATTGGAACAGCCCTTAATAAGATTTTGAAAGACTTTATAATAAAGTCGAAATTTATGTCTGGTTACGATACTCGATATGTACCAGGTTGGGATTGTCATGGCTTACCTGTAGAACACGAAGTTGAAAAGATTCTTGGTTCAAAAAAGAGTGAGCTTTCAGTTAGTGAAATTAGAAAAAAATGCAGGGAGTATGCATCAAGATATGTATCTATTCAAAGGGAGGAATTTAAGAGACTTGGAGTATTTGGGGAATGGGAAAATCCCTATTTGACGATGAGTTTTGATTATCAGGCAACAATTGTCAGGGAATTTGGAAAATTTCTATTAAACGGTTCAGTTTATAAAGGGAAAAAGCCTGTACATTGGTGCCCTACTTGTAAGACAGCGCTTGCTGAGGCCGAAGTAAAATATGAAGATCATAGATCACCATCTATTTATGTAAAATTCAAATTAATTTCTGATATAGAAAATATTTTACCATCACTTAAAGGGAAGGATATATATGTATTAATATGGACTACAACTCCATGGACAATTCCTGCCAATCTTGCTATTGCATTTCATCCTGATTTTTCATATGTAGCTGTTGAGTTAGGAAAAGAGATATATATACTTGCTCAAGAGCTTATGGAAACTGTAATGGATAAATTAGGGATGAAGAAGTTTACTGTATTAGAAAGATTTTCGGGCAGGATTTTAGAGGGATTAAAATGTCAACATCCATTCTTACCTCGTGAATCCCTAATTATTCTTGCTAATTATGTAACACTGGATACAGGCACAGGTTGTGTCCATATAGCCCCAGGTCATGGTCAAGAGGATTATGAGAGTGGGATTGAATATGGTTTAGAGGTTTATAGTCCTGTTGATGAAGATGGCCGGTTCACAAAGGATGTTCCCTTCTTTGCAGGGCAATTTGTTTTTGATGCCAATCGAAATGTCAATCAGAAACTGGCTGAGGTAGGTGCCCTCCTAAAAGAGGAAATGGTCATTCACTCTTATCCCCATTGTTGGAGGACAAATGACCCTATTATCTTTAGAGCCACAGAGCAATGGTTTATTTCAATGGAAAAAAATGGATTAAGGGAGAAGGCATTACGTGCTATTAATGAGGTCACATGGATTCCTCCTTGGGGAAGAGATCGAATATATGGGATGGTAGAAAATAGGCCTGATTGGTGTGTCTCACGTCAAAGAGCATGGGGTATTCCAATTCCAGTTTTTTATTGTACTAACTGTAAAAACACTTTAGTAACAAAAGAAATCATTGATCATGTAGCTAATCTTTTTAAAAATGAAGGGGCAGATATATGGTTTGAAAGAAAGGCAAATGACCTTTTACCTCAGGGGACAAGGTGTCCTCAATGCCAGGGAATGGATTTTGAAAAGGAGAAAGATATCCTTGATGTCTGGTTTGATTCTGGTGTTTCATTTTCTGCTGTCCTTGAAGCTCGGAAGGAGCTTCAATTTCCAGCAGATCTTTATCTTGAAGGAAGCGACCAACACAGGGGATGGTTTCATAGCTCTCTTTTGGTGGCTGTAGGGACAAGAGGCTGTGCACCTTATAGGTCTGTTCTTACACATGGATTTGTGGTAGATGGAGAAGGCAAGAAGATGTCAAAATCAGCGGGCAATGTAATTGCACCTGAAGAAGTGATAGGCAAACTTGGAGCTGATGTTCTAAGGCTTTGGGTTTCAGCAGAGGATTATAAGGATGATATTAAAATCTCAAATGAAATCCTTAAAAGAGTTGCCGACTCCTATTTTAAAATTCGTAATACCTTTCGATTCATTCTGGGCAATCTGTATGATTTTGACCCCGAAAGGGATAAGGTTCCTTATCAAGAGCTTAAGGAGATAGACCGCTGGGCATTATACCAACTCCAGAAATTAATATCAAGAGTGAAAGAGGCATATGAAAAATTTGAATTCCACATTGTTTATCATACTGTTTTAAATTATTGCACAGTGGAAATGAGTGCTCTCTATTTTGATATTCTAAAGGACAGACTGTATACCTTCCACCCGCGATCTAAAGGCCGAAGATCAGCACAAACAGCACTTTATGAAATCTTGGAAACCCTTGCCATCCTTATGGCTCCTATAATTTCTTTTACTTCGGAAGAGGTTTGGAAATATCTCCCATCTCAGAGAAGAAAATCTTTAAGTGTTCACTTAATGTCCTTTCCAGAAGTTAAGAAAGAGTATATGGATGAGGATTTAAATAGTCGATGGGAAAAGATTTGGGAGATCCGCTCTGTAGTAACAAAGGCTCTGGAGGAAGCAAGAAAACAGAAGCTTATAGGCCTTTCACTTGATGCTCAGGTTCACCTTTATCTTCCTGAAAAAATCTATCAATTTATTCTCCCTTACGAGACGGAATTAAAGTCTATCTTTATTGTTTCATCTGTAGCTATTCATCCAACTAAAGAGGATAAAATTAGGGCAGAGGTTTTTCATGCCGAAGGTAATAAATGTGAAAGGTGTTGGAATTATGATTTAAGTGTAGGTCAAAATTTAGAACACCCCAAGATATGTTCAAGATGCATAGAAGTAATTAAAGAGTAAAAAGGAATTGAGGAAGAGATACATTATCTTTATTTTTATATGTTTTTACATTATACTCGTAGACCAATGGACAAAATATGCTATTCAGCAGAGACTCCCTCTTTATACAAGAGTCGAAGTGATTAAGGGGTTTTTCAATCTAACCCACGTGAGAAACAAAGGGGGGGCTTTTGGAATATTTGGAGGAGAAAAGTTAGGGTTTGATTCTATTTTCTTCATCGTAATATCATTGATTGCCATTGGGAGTCTTTTTTATATTTACATTAAGGTAAAAAGCGAAAATGAAATAATCTTTTTCCCATTCTCTTTAATTATTGGGGGTGCGATTGGAAACCTTATAGATCGTATTCGTTTAGGGGAGGTTATAGATTTTTTAGATTTTATTATCTTCTACTTCCATTGGCCTGCCTTTAACATTGCTGATTCTGCGATATCCCTTGGAGTGATTTTACTTGGTTATGGATTATTATTTCGAAGCCCCTCCCAGCAAAGAAAAACCTAAAGATGTTTCCTGTGCTTTTTAAGTTAGGTGGTATAGAGATTTATTCATATGGGTTCTTAATCCTACTCGGGTTTGGAGTTGGTGTTTTCATTGCTGTCAGAAAGGCGAAAAAGGCCAATATCCAAATTTCATTTGATAGAATAGCTGATCTATTCTTCTACTCGGTTTTATCAGCTTTTATAGGATCAAGGGCATTTTTTGTTTTAATGAACTTAGAACAATTTCAAAAAAATCCATTGGAAGCATTTATGCTCTGGAAAGGAGGACTGGTATTTTATGGTGGTTTTATTATAGCAGCATTTGTCTCGATTTTATATATGAAAAGACACCAAATGCCTATTTGGAGGCTTGCTGATATTACATCTCCATCCATATCAATAGGTCTTTTTTTTGGAAGGATAGGTTGTTTCTGTGCTGGCTGTTGCTATGGTAAAGAAACGTCTCTTCCATGGGGAGTTGTTTTCAAAGACCCAAGATCATTGGCGAAACTAAATACTTCACTTCATCCCACACAACTTTACGAAGCTATTGTTGGGCTTTTTCTTTTCATTTTTTTAATTAAATGGGAAAAAAGAAAGCGTTTTAACGGTGAATTATTCTTCCTCTTAATACTTTTTTATTCTATTGCAAGGTTTTTTATCGAAATGATTAGAGGCGATCCAAGGGGATTTTTATTTGATGGACTTCTTTCAACTTCTCAGGTAATAGGAATATTTTTAGCTGTTTTATCCATTTTTATGTTATTCTATTTAAAAGAACATAATGAGGTTTTAAAAGATGGCAATTCTTGAAATACTTCAATACCCAAATCCATTATTAAAGAAGAAGTGTGAAAAGGTAGATCAGATTGATAATAAAATAAAGAGTTTAATAGATAACATGGTCGAAACAATGTATGATGCCAATGGCATTGGATTAGCAGCCTCTCAAGTTGGAATCCTCCAAAGGGTAATTGTGATCGATGTAAGCCCTATGGAGCCAGAAAAAGGTCTTTTGGTTATGATTAATCCGGAGATCATTTCAGAAGAAGGTGATATTGAATATGAAGAGGGTTGTCTCAGTCTTCCTGAATTTCGAGAAAAAGTAAAGCGAAAAGAGAAAGTTAAGGTAATGGGAATTTCTCCGGAGGGAAAAGAGATCATTACCGAGGCTGATGGAATATTGGCCATTGCCTTTCAGCATGAGATAGACCATTTAAATGGTATTCTTTTACTGGATAGGGTTAGTCGTCTAAAAAGAGAGATTTATAAAAATAAATTAAGGAAAGAAAAGGAAGGAAGGATTTGATTAAAAAACCTTTTAGAATTATATTTTTTGGTACCCCATCTTTTGGCATTCCAACTCTTCAACAGTTGCTTGAAGGTGAAGATGAATTAGTTGCAATAGTAACCCAACCAGATCGTCCCAAAGGAAGGGGACAGAAGATTAGACCATCTGAGGTAAAAGAGTTTGTTCAGAAAAGGATGGGAGAAAATTTTACCATTCTTCAACCAGAGAGTCTTAATGATGAAAATTTTCAGGAAACTCTTAAGGCTCTTAAACCTGACATATTTATCGTAGTGGCATATGGTCAGATTTTACCAAAAACAGTATTAGAGATTCCGAAATATGGAGCTATCAATCTTCATGCCTCTCTTTTACCAAAATATCGAGGCGCTTCTCCCATTGCATGGGCAATTCTTAACGGAGATAAAGTTACTGGAATTACAACCATCCAGATGGATGAAGGATTGGATACAGGTCCAATCTTGATCCAGAAAGAGATTGAAATAAAAGATGATGATACAACAGAAACTTTACAGGATAGATTAGCTCAGATTGGGTCACAAATCATGATAGAAACAATTAAAAGGATAAAGGAAGGGAGCCTTAAGCCTAAATCACAAGATCATTCTCAAGCAAGTTATGCACCTCTAATAAAGAAAGAGGATGGAAGAATAGATTGGAAAAAAAGTGCTGAAGAGATTAATCGAATGGTTCGTGCCTTTAATCCTTGGCCAGGTGCATTTACACATTTGAATGGGAAGCTTTTAAAGATTTATAGAGGTTGTATACGGATGAAGCCATCCTTAGAAGAACCTGGTAAAATAATATGGGTTGGGTCTGATTTTATAGAGGTCCAGACCGGTGGAGGTTCATTTCTTATAAAGGAACTTCAATTCGAAGGCAAGAAGAGAATGCTCACTCGAGATTTTCTTTCAGGTCATCATATTCCAGTGGGTCTAATTTTGGATTAATCAAAAATAGAATATGGAAGTTAAGCCTAAAAAAAGAATATTTATTGGTCTCTTGGTTTTTACTTCCCTTATTCTGTTTTTCTTAATCTTCTTATTATGGTATGTTCCAATAGTTGGATTAAAGAATATTCATCCATCCCTTCCTTTCTTTTTTAGTCTGGCAGTTGGAATTTTAGTGCTTTTAATGGTTTTGGGAGGGCTCCTTCTTGTTTTTACTGTTTTATGGAGAAGGGATATCTTTCTTTCACATAAGTTGAGGGGGATTGTTGCCAAAATCCTTTTTCCATTTATGATTCAAATGGGAAAGTTGCTCGGAGTCTCAAAAGAGAAGGTTCAGCAATCCTTCATTGAGCTAAACAATCACTTGGTTCGTTCCAATAACCATCGAGTCAAGCCAGAAAAACTTTTGATTTTACTTCCACATTGTATTCAGGACGTTGAGTGCAATGTTAAGATTACAGCCAATATTAAAAATTGTAAAAGATGTGGGAAATGCGAGATTAAAGATTTGATTGAGCTTGCAGAACAATTTCAGTCAAAGATTGCTGTGGCCACAGGAGGAACACTTGCAAGGAGAATCATTGTTGAGAACAAGCCTGAGGCTATTGTTGCAGTAGCCTGCGAGCTTGATCTCACTACAGGGATTCAAGATAGCTATCCGATTCCAGTAATTGGAATTTTAAATGATAGGCCAAATGGGCCCTGTATCAACACAAAAGTTGATATTGAAAAGGTAAGAAGGGCGATTCTTGATTTTATTGAGCCCAAAACTCTTAGGGTTGTTTGACAAAAAATCTCTCCATTATTATAATATTAATTAAAAAAGGAAGAAGAGAGGGGAATATGAATCATTTTAAGACTTTTATTCTCATGCTTGCCCTAACAGTTTTATTCATTTTGGTAGGTTCTGCTATTGGTGGTAAACAGGGTGTAGTTTATGCATTTATTCTTGCTGCAATGATGAATTTCTTTGCCTATTGGTTCAGCGATAAGATTATCCTAAGAATGTATGGGGCCCAAGAAGTCTCTGAAAGAGAGGCGCCTGAACTTTATCAGATTGTAGGGGAACTTACAAATAAGGCTAATCTTCCAATGCCTAAGATATATATTATGGACAATGATACACCAAATGCATTTGCGACTGGAAGGAATCCTGAACATGCTGCAGTGGCAGTAACCACAGGACTAATGAGAATCTTATCAAAAGAGGAATTAAAAGGAGTTATAGGCCATGAGCTTTCCCATATTAAACATCGTGATATCCTAATTAGTACTATTGCAGCAACAATTGCAGGTGCAATAGGGATGATTGCGAGAATGGCCCAATGGGGAGCAATGTTTGGTTATGGGAGGTCGGATGAAGAGGGAGAAGGTGGTGGAGGTAATCTTATTTTCACATTAATCGTTACAATAGTAGCTTCGATTGCGGCGATTTTAATCCAGATGGCAATATCTCGCTCCAGGGAATATTTAGCTGATGAAGGCGGAGCTCATCTTAGCCATCCCCTTTCGCTTGCAAGGGCACTGGAAAAATTGGAAATAGCCTCTCGAAGGATTCCAATGGAGGCTAATCCATCCACAGCTCATATGTTTATAGTAAATCCATTAAGAGGTGGAGGTATACTATCTCTTTTCAGCACACATCCTCCCATTGAAGAGCGAATTGCTCGGCTCGAAGAGATGGCAAGGACAGGAAGATTTTGAAAAAAAAGACACCAAGGGCGATTAGTCTCGAAGTCTTAGAAGAAGTCGAGCAAACTGATCATCCTCTGGATCAAATCCTCACTAAATCTTTTAAACGATACAGACATCTAACCCCCCTTGATCGAGCATTTTTGACAGAACTTACCTATGGATTATTAAGATGGAGAAACAGATGCGACTGGCTTATTTATAAATTTTCAAATATCCCTCTCAAAGAGATAGATACAAAAATCCTCAATATACTTAGGCTTGGATTTTACCAAATCTTATTCTTGACAAAAACCCCTGTTTCGGCTGCAGTAAATGAATCCGTAAATTTGGCTAAAAAGATAAAGGGGAAAAAGGGAGGGGGATTTGTAAATGCTATTCTTCGTTCCTATCTTAGAAATAAGGAAAAGATTTCCTTCCCCGATTTAAAAAAAATACCCACACTTCATATTTCGATTTTTCATTCCTATCCATGCTGGTTAATTGAAAGATGGTTGAAAGAATTAGGGGAGGAGGAGACCTTAAAGGTATGTATATTTAATAATACTATTGCTCCATTAACTCTGAGGGTAAATACTTTAAAAATTGATCGAGATGGCTTAATGGAAAGAATGAAAATGAAGGGATTAAAACCATTTCCTACAAAATTTTCAGATGAAGGGATTTATTTAGTTGATCCATCCCCTGTTTCAGACCTTCCTTTCAAAAAAGAAGGTCTTTATTTAGTTCAGGATGAGGCCTCTCAACTTGTGACATTAATTCTTGATCCAAAGCCTGGAGAAAGGATTCTTGATGCATGTGCTTCGCCAGGAGGGAAGACTACCCATATTTCACAGAGGATGGGAAATAAAGGTGAGATTTATGCTATCGACATAAGTAATGCAAAATTAAATGTTATAAGAAGAATTTGTGAATCTTTGGGAGTAAATATTGTTAAAACGATTAAAGGAGATGCAAGAATGCCTCTTCCTCTTCCAAATATGTTAAAATTTGATCGTATATTAGTAGATGTTCCATGTTCAGGTTTTGGAACAATAAGAAGGAATCCTGATTTGAAATGGAAAAAGCAATTGGAAGATATTAAAAGATTAAGTCAGCTTCAATTTTCAATTCTGAAAAATCTTTCAAACTATGTCAAAGAAGAGGGTATATTAGTTTATAGTACATGTACGATCTTTCGTGAAGAGAACGAGGAGATTATTGAAAGATTTTTGGAGCAATTTAAAGAATTTAAATTGGATGAACTTCAAAGGATACTTCCAGAGAAACTCCATTTATATATTAAGGATGGGTATTTTAAAACATTCCCACCACAGGATAATATGGATGGTTTTTTTGTGGCAAGATTAGTAAAGAGCAGATGCTGATTGATAAAAAGGATTTAGGGAAAGGAGTTTAAATGTGAAGAAGATAGCGCCATCAATCTTATCAGCAGATTTTAGCAAATTAGCTGAAGAAGTTTGGGCTGTAGAAGAGGCAGGGGCTGATGTGATTCATGTAGATGTCATGGATGGCCATTTCGTTCCCAATATAACCATAGGGCCTCTTGTGGTAGCAGGATTAAGAAAACTAACGACTCTTCCACTTGATGTTCATCTTATGATTGAACAACCCCAAAAATTTATTGAAGAATTTGCAAAGGCTGGAAGCACATGGATTACAGTCCATGCTGAGGTTTGTAAAAGACTTCATTCGATAATTAAAATGATTCGGGAACTTAGGTTGAGACCAGGTGTAGTTTTAAACCCTTCAACCCCCATAAAGGTTCTCTATCCTATTTTAGATGAAATTGATCTGGTTCTTCTAATGTCTGTCAAACCAGGATTCCCTGGTCAATCTTTTATTCAATCTACTATTAAAAAGATTGAGCGATTAAGAAAAATTGTTGATCAAAATCATTACAATTTAGAGATTGAGGTTGATGGAGGAATTAAGATTGAAAACATTGGAAGCATCTCGAGAGCAGGCGGAGATATCTTTGTTCTTGGGACAGGGATATTTAAGACAAAGGATTACAGAGAGACGATTCAAAAACTAAGGGAGGAAATATCAAAAAAATAAATGGGGCCAGTTGAGGATAAGATTAAATGGTTTCATTAGACGAAGAAGAATGGATTCTTTCCCATGCCTATATCCCAGAGCATATCGTGAGTCTTATGAGATTAATCTCGAAGGGAGAGCCCTTCCTTATCGAAGACCATTTGGTTATCGTCAAAAATAAGCTAATCATCTTCATAGGATACCCATTGGATCAAAGTTTTTCAGTCGAAAATTGTGAGAATATTCTGAGAAGAGTTATTGAAAGATTTAAAGCTGAATCTATCAGATTTATTGGGCCAGAGATCCCTGAATTTCTTTTAAAAGCCTCAATAGAGAGGCAGAGTGACAAGTATTATTTATTAGATCTCGATCAAGTAAAAATTAAAACTTCCTTACTTCGATTAGCTCAAAAAATGGCTCTTGAATTTTCCTTTGAAATCACAAATTCGTATACCAAAGAGCATCAAGCCTTGAACTCAGAATTATTTAAGAGAGATCTTTTAACAACTCGAGTGAAAGACCTCTATAAAAGTATGCCTGATTATGTATCTCATTCCAAAACAACATATATTCTTAATGTAAGGAATAAGCAAGGAAAACTCTCAGCTTATTATATCTTAGAAGTTGGTGCAAAAAAATTTAATACTTACCTCCTTGGAGTTCATTCAAAAAGAAATTATATTCCTCATGCCTCTGATTTTCTCTTTTACAAAATGATTGAACTAACCGAGAAGCAAGGTAAAAAGAAAATTCACTTAGGATTAGGAGTGAATGAAGGAATAAGAAGATTCAAAGAAAAATGGGGAGGTATTCCTTTTCTTAATTATGAATACTGTGAATGTTATTTGGGAAGGGATAAGCCATTATCTCTAATAAAAGAAATTGAAGGAAGACTTTAGTCTTTTGAAAATGAATCTACTTTGGTGGGAAAAAAGACAATTAAAAACCGTCTGGAAAGTTGAGAAGGATGATAAGTGTTTTTTCTTAGTAGGCACTGCTCATTTTTCTCCATACTCTTTCAAAAAATCATTGGAAAAAATCATAAAACCTGTTAGGACAGTTGTTTTTGAAGGTCCACTTGATTCAGAGAGCATGGCAAAAGTAGCAGAGTATGGAAGAAGTGGAGGAGAAACTCCTTCCCTTTATAATGTAATTGATTCAGAGGCAATAAAGAAAATAAATAAACAGTTGAATTCACGATTAAGACTCAAGACGAGCTCTATAGATTTTTTTGGAAATATATTTAGCCAGAACCAATCTGATTTACTTAAAACCTTAACTCAAGGTGTTCGGCCATGGTTTGGATTCTTCACAATTTGGTCCTCTCTATTAGAATGGTCATACTCCATGGATCTTGAGGCATATGAAATTGCTAAAAGACTTGGTAAAGAAATCAAATACCTCGAGACGATTGAAGATCAACTTGCCTCCCTTGATGAAATACCTTTTGAACGTATAGTGAATTTTATCAATCATATTGATCAATGGAAATCCTATAGAGAGATGTTTCTTAAGACTTTTCTATCAGGAGATATTGAGAGATTTTCCTCCGTGACAAAAGAATTTCCTACTCGATGTGAATCGATTGTCCAAAAAAGGGATCCTATTTTCTTCGAGGGGATTAAGACATTGTCTATGTTTGGAGTTTTTGTAGCATTTATAGGAATTATTCATATCCCTGGAGTTAAAAAGATGTTATTAGAGGAAGGCTTTAAGATTACACAAAAAGAGATATGATTGATAAAATCCAAATAGAATCTATTAAACAATATGCTTATGTACCAGAGCACATAATATCATATGTTACTGCCGTTTCAGGGTGTGAACCATTTATATTAGATGAGTTTTTGGCCTATGTTAAGAACCATCACTTAATCTTCATTGGCTATCCTTTGAAAGGACCTTCTAATGAGAAAAGGATAAAAGAGAGTCTTGAGAAATTCAACAATCTGTTTCATCCAACTACTGTCTCTATCAGTTCACCTTTGATTCCATTTCCTATTAATAAGTGTATCCATTCCTCACCCGGAGATTATTATTACCGATTGGATCTTAAAGATCTTTCTATTTCTCAAAAGACTCGGAATATGGTCCAAAGGGCAAGAAAGGAGCTTTTAGTAGAGGTAAATAAAAATTATGATGAAGAACATCAGAGGATAGTAAGAACATTTATCGAGAGTCGGCAATTGGAGGAAGAAACAAAATTTATATTAGGGAGAATTAAAGAATATATTTCTTATTCTAATGAGTCTTGGATTTTTAATGTTAGAAATAAAAGTGGGAATTTGATTGCTTTTGATATTGCTGAATTTGGTGCAAAGGATTATGCCTTTTATATGTTTAATTTTCGTTCCTCATCTCATTATATTCCAGGGGCCTCTGATCTACTTCTTTTTGAGATAATTAATATGGCGAGGGCTGAAAATAAAAGATATATAAATTTAGGACTCGGTATTAATTCGGGAGTGAGATTTTTTAAAAAGAAATGGGGCGGCATTCCATTTCTTCCACATTTCTATTGTATTTATAAACCCTCAGGCCAAGAACGGATAGAGAGATTATTATATAAACTTTAATATTTTATTTCCTAAATTATGATTGAAAACATTTATAAAAAATTTTTAAAGAGAAAAAAACAAAAGCCATTTTCAGCCTGGCAGATTGAGCTTACCACAAGGTGTCCACTAAAATGCAAGATGTGTATTCGCTCAGGCAGTGTAGATTGGCAATCCAAGGATATGGCATTTGAGGATTTTAAAAAGATTGTTCCCTATCTTAAGGATGTTGATAATGTAATTCTCGAGGGGTGGGGAGAATCGCTGTTATATAATCATCTATTGGAATGTATACAAATGGTTAAAAAGGAAGGACCTCAAGTAGGTTTTGTAACAAGTGGAAAAGGTTTAACAGAGAATCGGATATCTGAACTTATAGAAGCAGGCATTGATTTTATTGGTTTCTCCATTGCCGGTGTGAATCCTGAAACCCATGAAAAGATTCGGGTGAATTCCAGTTTATCAGAGATTTTAAATGCAATTAGATTTTTTATCGAAGAAAAAAGACGCAGAAGAGTTGATTGTCCCAAAATACACTTTGTTTTCCTAATGTTAAAAGACAATATTGATGAAATTCCGAAATTACCCGCTTTTGCAAAATCAGTGGGAGTTTATGAAATCTTCCTAACCAACATTATTCATATTACCAACTATATGCAAGACCTTCAAAAAGTCTTTTCTTACAGAGAAGATGTGCAATGTTTTGATAAATTAATCAAAGATGCAGAGATAAATGCTAAGAGATTGGGTATCAAATTAAAGAGGCCTTCTTTATTTCCGAGAAATGTAGCCATTTGTGAAGAGAATCCAATAAAAAATCTTTATATTTCTTCGAATGGGGAAGTCTCTCCTTGCGTCTATCTAAACCCTCCCCTTGAATCACCATTTAAGAGGATTTTCTATGAGGAGGAACATCTTATAAACAGAGTTAGTTTTGGTAATATTTTTAAGGGACCTTTTTTAGAGATTTGGAATAAAGATGATTACATTAATTTTAGGAATAATTTTATTGCACGGGAAAAAGAGTTTAGAAATTTCTCCTTTTCTCTTTTAAATACGGGGAGTTCAAAGCTTCTAAAGGAAGTAAAAATTACAGATCCTCCTTTACCATGTTTGACATGCCATAAGATGTTAGGTTTTTAATCCCCCTCACCTATTTCTCTAAATAATTTAGGAAAAGATGAGGGGGAAATCTAAAACCTAAAATTTTGGAACCGGAAAGATGAGGCCACCAAATATAAGATAAGCAAGCACTAAGGTCAACACAATATTAAATCCTTGAGCAGTAAGGAATGCAGCTGCAGGTCTTCCACCACCCATTGCGACAAGTTCTTTAAACCTTGTATCAAGACCAATGCAGATGAAGGCCAAATTAAACCACCATGCCCTGATTGGTCCTGTTACTCCTGTTACTCCTTTAGCAAAGGACTCTGTCATGAAAAAAGAGAAGATGATGGAAGCAACTATAAAACCAAGTACAAATTTTGGAAATCTAAACCATATCTCTGCAGCACTTGGTTTTTCTCCAGCCTCTTTCCCTTTGAAGACCCAGACGACCGCAAGGATAAAAGCTACAACCCCGATCAAGACATTTTGTGCCATTTTTACTACAATAGCAACAGACATTGCTTCAGGACCAGCAATTGCACCTGCTGCAACGACTGCGCCAGTTGTATCAATTGTCCCACCTATCCAAGCGCCTGCTACTGCTGGTAACATCCCAACTGCTTTGGCTATCATTGGTTGAAAGATTAGCATTGGAATAGCACAGAGAAGCACAAGAGAAATTGTGTGACTCACCTTCTTGGGGTCACCCTTTACGGCACCACCAGCAGCAATTGCGGCTGAAACTCCACAGACAGAAACCCCTGTAGCAAGAATTGAAGCAAATTCATCATCAAGTCCTAATCTCTTTGCAAACCAGAAGCAGAAATAGAACACCAAAAAGATGACAATAATAGCCTGAACCATTCCATAGGCACCAACTTTTACAATTGTTGTAAAAAGGATTTCTGCCCCAAGCAAAACAAGACCTATTTTAATAAAGTATTCTGTCTTTACAGCCTCCTTAAGCCATCCTGGAACTCCAACTGTATTACTGACTACCAAACCAATAATTAGGGCCCAAAATACAGTTTCAAGACCATAATAAGTTATGGTTGAGTTTCCACCAATAATAGCTGAAATCAATGAAAGAATAAATACAATAGGAAATCCCGAAGTAAATTTTCCAATAGGCATACCCATAATAGCAATACCAATTAGTGAAAGGATCCAGAAACCGATGAGCATATAAAGCATACTGAGTAGATTTGATCCCGAAAGAACTTTACCAAGAGTATTGGTGGAGTCATCCTTAATATCTTTCGCCAATTTTTCAGCTTTTTTACTCAGATCTTTATCTTTTACTTCTTTAGTAGCCTTTTCCAGTTTTGCAGAAGCCTCTCCAATTGCTTTTCTATCCTTTCCATCAAGAGCTGTCTTGAGAGCCAGCGCCTGGGTCTTAAGTCCTTCTTCTCCCTTTGTTTCAGCATCTTTGACAATGGAATCTACTTTACTCGCATAAACGGGAACTTTTGATAGAAATGCTCCATCTGTCATCCATTTAAATCCAGGAAGCTTGATTTTTGCTCCAGCCATAAAAATAATGAGTATGAGAAAACCTATCCAAACAGCCATCCAATCATCTTTTTTCCAAAGCGTTGACCAATCTATACCTTGTTTTTTCTCAGCCATATTAACACCCCCCTTTAGATTTTAATGAATGATTTTTTTTCAGCTTAATTTTTTTTAAAAACTATCACCCCCTTTTTTATTAAATTTTAAAAATTAATAATATAAACCTATTTAAATTTTCAAAAACACTATATACCTATCTTTTGATCATGTCAAGCAAAATATGAGAAATGCTATATGTTTGCTTCATCTATGTGTTAAAAGAGTATTATGATAGTAAAAAAATTAAAACTGATGTTTATACGACTTTCCCCCGAGCTTTTTTTAGATGCGGAGGGTTTCAGCAGGGAATCTATCTATCTTTTTATACTTTAAACCTCCACTTCGCCTCAGAATAATTAAACTTAATCAACAACGTTTTCTTTTAATTCGAGGTTTTCTCGCCATGCCCGCAAATTACAAATACTCACCTCAAATATCAATATTTAATTCTGCCAATTTTACACCTTTCAAAATCGAATTACCCTTACCTGCCACCAGAACAGCCCTACAACTACTTAAGTAATTTAAAATTTCAGGAACGTCCCTTTTATCCTTCCATCAATTACATCTTCGTTCCTCTTTTCTCCTTTCACTCTGTAGCTCTTAAATTACCATTCTGCTTTAACCGAAGCTACTCCCCATGACACATTAAAACCTTCCTTTTTAAGATTCTGAATAATAAATTTGGGGTTTTTGACGTCAACGCGGAGAGCCATGACCCAATTTCCTTTTCTATATTGAGGGAAAAGAATCATGCTCAAAAGGGTAGCACCATGTTGTTTAACGATGGAGAGGATTTTTTCTAATTCTCCAAATTTATCCCCTAAATCGGTAATGGTAATCCTCGACCCTTCCTCCCCAATACCAAGGGTTCGGATAAGAAATCTAACTATATCTGATTCGGTAACAATCCCTACTAATTTACCATTCTCTACTACGGGAAAAGAACCTATTTTTTCTTCCTGACCAATCCTTAAGGCATCTTCGACAGGAGTATATGGGCTTAAAGTTACAGGATTTTTCTTCATCACATCTTTCACTTTCATTTTGGAAAGTTCATAATTTAGATCAAAAATACTCGAAGAGGGACCTTTGATGGGTAAGGCTTCCGTGAGATCATGTTTGGTAACAATACCAACTAACTTTCCTTTTTCTATAACAGGAAGCCTTCTGATCTTTTTTTCTTGCATGACCTTTATGGCTTGGAGAACTAAATCATCTGGGCTAATAGTAATTGGATTCTTTTTCATAACGTCCTTGATTCTCATCTTTTCCTCCTTTGTTTATTAATATTTAAATTCATATCTTTCTCCTACATTACATCCTCCCTTGAAGGATGGTCTTAAAAAGGAATCCATAATGAATAGGGGACCTCCAGAGAGCTTTCGATTTTAAAATCTCTCCACTCTTTCTTTCTCTGATGAGTCCATGAAGCACACCCAAATCCTCTACCTGGTTGATTAAGAGGGCTCCGATTAGAATCCCATTCTGATCGAGACAGAGTTTACGATAGTGGCCTCTTTTCTCATCCTTTTTAATGAGAACCTCCCCTACCCAGCTTGAACGGAAATCTCCGATAGAGGCTATAGGAAGGCCAAAAATTCGTGTCACATTCATCCTGAGATTCCCTGGATAGACACCTCTTTCACCTGCCATATTCCTTCCAACGAGCTCTCCTTGTTCAATAGCAGAAGGCCACAGTCCGTAGAGGACCCTCTCTTGCGTAAAAAAATCGGGTGTTTCAGCCACATCTCCAGCCGCATAGATTCCTTCAAGATTGGTTTCAAGAAAATGGTTAACCAGAATCCCTCGTTGAGTTTGAATCTTGCTCCTTTTTAAGAATTTGATATTAGGTTCAACTCCTTTTCCGGCAAAGATAAAATCAACTTCAATCTCTTCCCCATTGTCGAGGATCGCTATTTTTGTCCCCCTCTTTCTCCTGAGTTGGACCACATCCCTCCTTTTTAAAAGGCGGATGCCTATTTTCTCCAAATGCCGTTCTACAAATTCTGAAGCCTCTTGATCAAGAATTTGGGAAAGGAGATGGTTGGATTTAACCACAATCGTATACTGACCTCCTTTTCGATAGAGGGCTTGAAGGGTTTGAAGAGAGACGAGGCCTCCCCCTAAGAATAAAACCTTCTGAACCTTGGGTTTTAAATCCTTTAAATGTTTTGCATGTTCCAGATTTCTTAGAACTCCAATCTCCTCTTTTTTTATGCCTCGTATTTTGGGCCTGATAGGAGAGCTGCCGGTAGCGATTAAGAGAAGGTCAAAGGGTTCTTTTTTTTCTTGATCCAGTAAAACCTCTCTCTTCTGGGTATCTATGCCTAAGACTTCTGTTCCAAAAAGGGTCCTCACTCCCATGCTTTTATAGTAATTTTTATCCCTAAGGAAGAGGCCTTCCTCTCCTTTTATTCCTCCCATGATAAAGTAAGGAGTGATCACCCGGGAATAGGCTGGATAAGGCTCTTGATCGATTAGGGTAATCTTGGATTCCTGATCCTTTTTTCTAAACGTTTCAAGAGCAGCCAATCCTGCTGCACTATTCCCAATGATCACAACCCTCTTTTTCTCCATATCAAACTCCTGTTATTCCAATCCTAACTCTCTTAATTTCTCTTTGGTAGGAACTCCCTCTTTATCCCACCCTCTCAATTCATAGTATTCTGGAAGCATCTTTTCGAGCTTAACGACAAGACCTTTTGCAGGCCCACTCGGCATCGGTTCCTTAAGAAGTCGATCTGGCAATCGATCCTCTTTGCCCGAAATCCCAGCTTTTAAATTGAAGAGCCTTTCGAGATTCCAGATTCTTTCTCCAGCTTTCATCAACTCCTCCAAGGTCATCTTCACTCCTGTGGCCGCTTTCAAATATTCCAGAATCTCCGGGGCCCCGAAGGCAAAGGTATTGAAAAGACAGATTCCAGATGAATCGACCACCGCTGTTAAGTCTTGAAAATTTTTGGTCCAACCAGCCTTCTCTTCTGTTTCAAAAGGATCAAGCTTCTGAGGAGAGCCCAAAATTTCAGGAGAAATCATATATCCCCTCACATGACAGGCCCCACGATTGGAGGTCGCGTACTCCAATCCCATCCCCTGGGCTCCTCGGGCATCATAGGCAGGGAATTCCTGTTTCTTTACACTCATGGAATATTCGGGATGTCCGTATCTTTCGGCCACTCTGTAAGATCCTTCAGCCAATGTATCTCCAAATCCCTCTCGATAACCAATGGCCTTTACCATTTCGACCATCGCATCAGGGTCACCGAAGTTTAAAGAGCGACCGACCTCTTCTTTGGAGACAATTCCCTTTTCGAACAATTCCATTCCACAGGCAATCGTCACCCCTGCTGAGATGGGGTCGATTCCTAAGATATCGCAAAAGTAATTAGCTTTCCCTATAGCATCGATGTTATCGACTCCACAGCAGGCACCAAGAGCCCAGTCGCTTTCATATTCAGGCCCTTCACTGAAACAGGCGTATTTGGGGTTCGTCACTCTCACCACCCTTCCACAGGCAATGGGGCAGGCAAAGCAGGCTCGGTTTCGCACCAGGATCTGCTCAGCAATGGTCTCTCCGCTAATCTTTTCAGCTCCTTCAAAAACCCCCTCCTGGAAATTTCGAGTGGGGAGGATTCCGCTCTGGTTAATGATATTGATCAAGATGGCCGTTCCATAGGCAGGTAATCCCTGAGAAGAAACCGGATTGGCTTTGACTTTCTGAAATCCATCCAGGGTGGCCTTTCTAAAGGCCTCTTTATCTGCTACCTGCACACTTCCAGAGCCTTTGACAGCCACCGCTTTCAGATTCTTTGATCCCATGACCGCTCCAACTCCAGATCTTCCTGCTGCTCGATGCTTATCATTGATGATACAGGCAAATCGAACAAATTTCTCTCCCGCAGGTCCAATGCAAGCTACACGGGCATCCATATCCGTTTCTGAAAGAATCTGGTCTGTCGCCTCATGGGTAGTCTTTCCCCATAGGTGCTTTGCGTCCCTGATCTCTACCTTTCCATCTTCTATGTAAAGATAGACTGGGTCTTTTGATTTCCCTTCGATCACGATAAGGTCAAAGCCTGCAAATTTAAGTTCTGCTCCGAAATGGCCTCCTGAATTGGAGCAGGCAATCGTTCCCGTCAATGGGGATTTCGTAATCGCCATATATCTTCCTGCTGCTGAGGCACTTGTCCCCGTAAGAGGGCCTGTAGCCAGGATCAGTTTATTGTCGGGGCTCAATGGATCTACCTTGGGATCTATCTCATCGTAGAGAATCTTTGATCCCAGACCTCTTCCCCCTATAAATTTCTCGGCAATATTTCGGTCTAATTCTTCTACCCTCCACTCTCCCTTAGTAAGATTGACTCTTAATATCTTTCCGATCCATCCCTTCATGGCTGCACCTCCTTTGAGGAAGATTCAAGTTTTTTGGCCGTAGCTACCCGCTTTAAACGAGTCGGAGTGGACTCTTCCTCATATTTCAATGCCTCTGTTGGACAAAAAAGGACACATTCAGGCTGTCCATCACATTCGTCACATTTGATTGCCTTTCCCAAAGGTGCATAGTAGGTAATCGTCCCAAAAGGACAAGCCAAAGTACACATTCGACAACCCACGCATCTTTCCGGGTCCACTTTAACGACCCTAACCCCAAAGTCTCTGGAGATGGCTCCACTTGGGCAGGCCTTCATACACCATGCCTCGTCACACTGGGTACAAATAATGGGTGTATAAAAGGCTTCTTCTCCAAAGATAGAGACTCTTACTCTCGAGGCAGTGGGATTGAATTCTCCTACCTTCTTTAAAGAACAACCTAATTCACATAAACGACATCCAGTACATTTTTCCGGATAAACCGAAATCTTTTTGATCATTCCCAATTCCTCCTTTCTTGAAAATATTTTTTCTTGGAGATGGATAAATGTTAACAAGAAACCAAAAATAAGGCAACAGAAAAATGAATAAAACGGTAATTTCTTACTCAGAGATGGGGAATAAGTCCGAGAGGAGAATTGAAGAAACAGAGGGGGATAGTTATGATTCAGGTGTTCCCTTACTCTTAAGGTATCGGCTCAATAGATAAGGTTTTTGAAATTGGAAAAAATAGAATTTAGGAATAAGAAAAAATGGTATCCAGGAAGAGAGCAAGGTGGATGAATTGAGGTGGAGAGGCCTAACTGAATAAACTCCTTTCCTCGAAATAAACGATGAAGAATTCTGAGAAGTTCTCCATCAGCCTGTCTGGAGAATTTCTTCAAAGAAAGCCTCAAGATCCCGATTGAGAGCACCGAGAGCGTTCGGGTATTGCCATGGCGAGGTTTTCGCCTTTTGATTTCAACAAATGCTTTCACAACTTGAGCTTCCTCCGTGGTGCATAATGCCAAACAGAGCAAGTAACTCAAGGAAAAGGTAAAAAGTAATCGAGTCAGCCGAGGAGCAGGATTTTCTCCATAATAGACTAATCCCCGAACACCCAGATGATTCCTCCAATCTCGAAATCCTTGTTCAATCGACATGCGCTTGGCATAAAGCTCAACGATCTCTTCAGCCGTCAGGGAGGTTGCTGAGGCAACAAGCAGATCCCATGGCTCCCGATACCCTTTCCCAAAATAAACGATCAGATCGATAGGTTCTTTTTTCTGGGAGTGATAGAGAACGGGGTAACGAAAGGGCTGCCCTGGTTTGATCTTAAATCGGCCCAGGGTTTTACCTTCTGTTTACCACTGAAGGTAATCAATGACACTGCGTTTGGCTCGGCACAAAAAAGGAATGCCTTCTTAGTGAAGTTGGATTAATAAGGATACTCGGGCATAACCCCGATCCAAAATCAGGAAAGGACGAAACTCTACCGGAAAACAGTTCATTGCACCCATAATTAAGTTGTGCTCCAGAATGTTTTGGCTTTTATGGATCTACCTCTCCATAAAACAAGAAAATGCAATCGGCAGCACTCTCCCTTCGAATATCAACCCAATCAGAAGAGTTTCAATACATCGAATAGTCCTCTGATCCATTATCATTGTCTGGCCACAGGACTTCTTCTCCCCTTCATTCCGCTTAGATCTGAAACGTATTGGGAGCTGTTCGCAAAAGCCATTGATGTTGCTGAACCTTTTTAACTAAGGCGCTAACTAAGGATTCCCGATCGAGAGTGACACTATATTTGGCCTTTACTTGGACAATGATTTCCGAGATATAAAAAGTTTTTTGGGCTATCCGGAGTATGTCTATTGCCATATCAATATTGGACATAATTTTCTTTTCTCTCCTTTAGGCTTTTTCAGTTTGGGGATTTTAATTGCCGAACAGTAAGGAGTTGAGCTAAGAAGAGGTCTTCATAGAATGACAAGAACCATTCTGAGGTTTTGGATTCCATGCTACTTACCTTGGCTTAGGTTAAGAGCAGGATAGCATATCGAAATAAGTAAGTAAAAAATATATTCTTACATAATATAGTTTTCTGCAAGGATATTACAAATTTTTAAAAAAGTGAAGGTGGGCAATGCATTTTTCTTGTTGACAAATAAAAAAGAAGTGGTTAAAATTTAAATATACCATAGGGGAGTATAGTATGTTTAATAATAGGAAAAAAGATTTTATCAAGGTAAGAAGAATTGAGGGACAAATACTCGGAATCTAAAGAATGCTGTATAAAGAAATTGCTTTCCTGGATATCCTTACCCAGGTGGCGACGGTGACTTCTGCTATCAAAAAGGCGGAAACCATTATTATCCGGGCCTCTATAGAGGAGTGTCTTAAGAAAAGCTGGAAAGGACACATTTTCAAATAGATGGAGACTTGGAAAAACTTAAAGACAGCTATTACAAGTTTTATGGATTAGCTGTAACTCAATTGTGAATTTCATTTTACGGATCGAGGAATAAATAACCCCAATAAAAAGGGAGGAGAGTCCTAATGAATGAAAAAAATGCTTTAACCCGAAGGGATTTTCTTAAGAAGGGGGCTATGGCGAGTGCTGTTGGCGTTGCTGTAAATGCCGGAATGATTCAAACCGCTTCTGCTAAAGCCGGAACCTATGCCACCCTCATAGATCTGACCAAATGCGATGGATGCAATAACGAACCCATGCCAAAATGCGTAGAGGCATGTCGAAGAGAGAATGAAAAGAAATTCCCTAACCCTGTCGAACCGATTAAAGACCTCTGGCCTCAAAAGACCCATGATGATTGGTCAAAGAAAAAGGATGTGATCAACGCCCTCACACCCTACAACTGGACAATGGTGCAGAAAGTTGATCTGGAAGGAGAGGAGATTTTTGTTCCACGACGATGTATGCATTGCGACAATCCGCCCTGTGCTCGTCTCTGCCCTTTTGGAGCCTTAAATAAATTTTCGAATGGGGCTGTCGTGATCAATCACGATCTGTGTATGGGAGGGGCTAAATGCAAAGCGGTTTGTCCTTGGCATATCCCTCAACGGCAGAGCGGTGTGGGTCCTTATCTTAAAATTCAACCCATTCCTGCTGGAGGTGGGGTGATGTACAAGTGTGATTTCTGCCACGATCGAATCAAGAGGGGGCAGATCCCGGCCTGTGTAGAGGCCTGTGAGAAGAGGTTAGGTGCGAAAAGGCCTCTACATTTTGGAATACGGGAAACAATGCTAAAGATGGCTCATGAGAGGGCCAAAGAGATCAATGGATTCATCTACGGAGAGAAAGAGAATGGAGGAACCGCCACCCTCTACGTAAGCAAGGTCCCTTTTGAAGAGATTAATGCAAAGTTGAAAGAGATGAAGTCAAATCTGCTCATGGGCAAGGTTCTCAATCCGCTACACGACGTGAACGGATGGGCGAAAGGATTTATCTTCGGCCCTCTGTTAAGTGCGTTAGCAGCGATCGGCCTTGCCATTTATCATCGAAGAGAAGAAAAGAGGGAGGAAGAGAAATGAAGGAAAGGATTATTGAGGAAAAGAAAGTTATTCTTCGGCACCACCCTATTGAAATAGTTGAACATTGGGTTCTGGCACTTTCGGGATTCCTTCTAATTTTTTCAGGTTTTGGAGAACTCCCTATGTACAAACGGTTTATGGTTACTAAGATACCGGGTCTTGGCTGGGCCGGAGACTTCTTCATCAATTTAAAAATTCATTACCTTGCAGGAATCGTTTTCTTCTCTTTTATGATTTTTCATGCTCTTTATCATGGCTGGTTGGGACATAAAGGGTTACTGCCTAAAAAAGGTGATATCAAAGCCTCCATTCAAACGATTCTGGCAATGTTCGGCTTTGGTGAGGAGCCTAAAGCCCACAAATATCTTCCTGAACAGCGACTCGCATATGCCTATCTGGGTGGGGTTGGATTGATCCTCTTGATAACCGGAGTGGTGAAGGTAATTAAAAACCTCCCTGGAGTCTTTCTGCCGCCAGGATTAATTACCTTAACCACACTCACTCACACCTTTGCCACCATCTTCTTCCTTTTAGGGGTGATAGCCCACCTGGCTGCCTTGATCTTTAAAGTCAATCGGCCCTTAGCGAAATCGATCTTCACAAGAAAGGTTGATCTCAATTATGCAAAGGAGCGACATACGCTCTGGTATGAAGAGCTGATGAAAGAGAAGGAAAAGGTTGAGTTCATAAAAGAGAAGATGGAATCTGAGGAGGAGTATCAAAAAAGAGAAGGTAGCGAAACTGAAGATCCGGCCTCCAATTAAAGCGATAGCCTTTCCAGGAAAAGCGATGCGCCCCAAAAGACGTCTTTCGGTAGCTTTTGGTAGGGGAGCGTTGAGAGAATTGGTAAGATGTTCAATAAGACGGGTTCGGAGAATAGAACGTTCATTGGTATTTTGAATAGTTATTTTTGATGTGCTCTTTACTCTCACCAAGAAATTTCTCCTTTTTATCAAGGATAAATTTAAATATCACATCATTTCAAAATGTTGCAATGCTTTTCTTATAGGTTCCATCCTCGGAGTGCAAGGTTGCAGACGATTCGTCCATCGACGGTTATGAGCTCCTTTTAGTGGTTGGGGTGAGGCTATGGGAAAACGGTACAACGCCCCCAAAATGGATTAAATGTTTACACACCATGACCATTCTTTATCACTGATCACTGCCAAGAGGAATACCGAATTATCGTTGCCTGACTCCATTTTACGACATATTTTATACTCATTTCCCCCTCGTCCCGCCAAGGGCAGGAAAGCCACCTGAGTCTTTTTCAGCTCCTCTTTTCAATATCTCGAGCCTCTTCTTCATGGTCTCTATCTCCACTCGCTGGGTTGCTATGATATCTTCCGCAAGTTTTCTGACTATCGGGTCAGTGCCATAAATAAGAAGGAGTCTTGCCATCTCGATGACACCTTCATGATGAGGTATCATCATTGATAGAAAATCTATATCAGGATACCTGTATAACTGGGGCTGTCCATATCCCTCATCATCTTCGCCATACCTTCATTCATCTCATTCATAAATTTTGTAAATTCTGGGCTGAATTTTATATCATTCCCATGGTCATACTCCTGTTCACTTGCCTTAAGAGAGGTCGAAATAAACAACAAAAGACCTATTATTATAAATATCTTTTTCATCATTCCTCCTAAGCTGTCTGACCTTTAAAACCAGGTCGTACCTATACGAGATTTATGCTCTTTTTATTTCTCAACTCACCTGATGGCAATTTCAGGCTTCCGAGAAGTATGTGAATTCCATTACGGGTGAATGTGGGTTCATGGGGTTCGCCCTCATGCCTTTTCCCATATGGCCTTCCATAGCACATACAAAATTATTTAACCATCTTTTACAAGAATAAAATATATCTCTAAAACCATTTTAGTGGTGAAAAATGGGAGAAATGGGCCAGAAATGCGGCCAGGCTTAATTATTGCGATTTTTCCAGAGAACTCTAAAATGGAAAAGCAATCGCTCCGTTTGAAGCTGAAGATCCTGATCCTTTCTCAAATATCCTGTAACCGCATTTGGATCATTACGCAGGAATTCTGTAATCTCCCCCCAACAAGCTGAAAGCCTCCTCCCTTCCATAACTCCCAAACCCTTTCCCTTAATTCCTAAAACCAATACCAGTGACGCACCTCAAATTTCAATATTTAAGTCTGATACTTTAACCCCTTTCAAAACCGAATTGACTTCACCTAACACCAGAACAGCCCTACAACTACTTAAAGTAAGTTAAAATTTCAGGAACGTCCCTATTTACCATATATTGACACCAATATTTATTATATATTAATATGAGTTAAATGTTTAAAAAAGAATTTTTGGATTTTTTGAAGGCGAAAAAATGTGATGTTCGCTCAAAAGTTTGGTTGGAGATTAATGGGAAACCTTTTATGGGTGAAGGCCGAGCTGCTGTTCTTAATGCTATCGATCGTTATGGTTCTATTTTAAAGGCTGCGCAAGAAACCAAAGTCTCCTATAGGAGAATCCGTGGTGCTATTCGAGAAATGGAACATGCTATCGGATACCCATTAGTTAATACTAAACGAGGTGGGAAAGATGGAGGAGGTGCTGTGCTAACAGATTTAGCGAGAGATTTATTAAGTAGATTCGAAATACTTCAGCAAGGAATTAATGAATCTGTGGATAAACGATTTATTGAAATATTTAAATAATTTTTTAAAAGCGATTGGCAATTTTTGCTTATCGGATTTAGATAGCAAATGATAAGATTATGTTAAATCAATTGGAAATTATTAACTCCTTTGAATATTTGTTAAAGGAATGTTTAGGAAATCACGGTTACCTATGTCATGGTGGCGGAGTGGAGGTAGGATTACTATTTTTGGGTTCTACCTCGGAATTGATAAACTTTAAATATTCCAATGGCAGGAAAAATTGATCGTATTTTTCTAAATTGACCAATGTTCGGGCGGTTTTGGAATTATTGCTGCAACTTTTTTGGAATCTGAAACAGGTGATGCTTTTTAGCGGAAGAAAGTTATTGTTTTTCATCGCGATGAATAAGGAATATTAATAATGATTCATTTGAGAAAGCAATTTTATTAAGAAGAGTCACATGAGAAGGTGTATTAAATGATAGGGTATGAAACTGCTATTAAAATGACTTTAGAAAATATTCAACCACTTGATAAAGAAGTTCTCCCTCTGGTAGATGCTACTGATAGAATTGTTGCAGAAGATTTAAAGTCATTTGTAGATTCTCCCTCTGTTGATGTTTCATTGAAAGATGGATATGCAATCTGTTCAGAGGATATTATTAACGCAGCTCCAGATAATCCAGTTTTATTAAAAATAAAAGGGATTATTACTGCAGGCCTAAATAATGAGTTTTTCTTAGAAAAGGGGACAGCCATTCGTATTTTAAGTGGTGCCAAGATACCTAAGGGAGCAAATGCTGTGGTTTCAGAAGAATTTACTTCCAACTTTGGAAACTATATATCTGTTATAAAACATGCTGAGCCGGGTAGAAATATCTTAAAAAAAGGAAGTGACATTTCCAGGGGTGATTGTGTTATCTCAGTAGGAGAGAAACTATTGCCTAGTAAGATTGGAATGCTTGCAGCATCGGGTTATGACAAAATCCATGTGTTTAAAAGACCTTATATTGGTATTATTGCCACTGGTGATGAGGTAGTAGCTCCGGGAAAGCCCTTGCCCGAAGGAAAACTTTTTGCCAGCAATCTCTTCACACTTAATGCATGGTGTAGGCGCTATGGAATGAAGACTGAAATTGATATCGTGAGTGATCAACTTGGATTGTTAGTAGAAAAACTTAGTTTCATGCTTGAGACTTATGATGCTGTCCTAACCAGTGGAGGGGCATGGACAGGAGAACGTGATTTTATTGTAAGCGTATTAGAACAGTTAGGTTGGAAACAGGTATTTCATCGCATCAGGATAGGTCCGGGTAAGGCTGTTGGTTTTGGTTTGAAATATGGGAAACCTATATTTATTTTACCTGGCGGCCCGCCTTCCAACCTAATGGCTTTTCTACAAATTGCCCTACCTGGCCTGATGAAGCTTGCAGGATACAAATATACAGGACTACCACGAATCATTGTAAAACTGTCAGAGACTGTTGTTGGGAGGCAAATTGACTGGACTCATTTTATTTTTGGAAAACTTGAAGAAAAGGAAAATACTATATTTTTCCATCCTCTCAAGCTGGTGAGTAGATTACAATCAATGGCACAGGCTGATGGAATTATTTGTATTCCAGAGGGAGTAGAAAAAATTATAACTGGGACATTCATTCCGGCACAATTATTGGTTTAGTTCTTTAAAAATTTTATTGAGGATCTCTTACTCAGGAGAAAAGGATGAGTAAAACAATGAAAACAATGATTATTTTCTTAATGATAGAACTATTTATTCACATTGCTATTAGTGGATGGGCCCAATCAAGTGATTTCCCTATAGGTATGGCAGTTGAATTTACAGATCATGCTGCCTGTGCATACATAAGTAGGGATAAGGGATGGTTTAAGGAAGAGGGTTTGAAGATCGCTGCCTATGAAAGCTATGTAACTGGTACGGCTTTGGCTGCTGCTTTAGCACGAGGTGATATTCAGGTTGCCTATATCTGCCTGGTGCCAGCCATAAATGTTTATGCCAATGCCAGGGTGCCGATAAAAATAGTGGCCGGAACGCATAAATATGGTTTTGGATTGGTGGCGAACCCCAACAAAGTAAAGACAGTCAATGATTTTGAAAAACCTGACATTAACATTGGATGCGTTCAGATAGGCACACCTTCGGATCTATTTATGCGCAAGACCATAGATAAATATCATCTTGATAGAAGTATATTTAATAAAGTTCAGCGAATGAATCCCCCACAACAACTTTTTGCAATGAAAATGGGAAAATTAGATGCTTCCTTTCTTCCAGAACATTGGGCGACGATGGCTGAAGAATCAGGATTTAAGATGCTAAAAATAAGTCAGGATATCTGGCCCGAGATGCAAGGAAGTGTCTTAATAGTCAAGGAAAATCTTATAAGAAACAATCCTGAAATTGTAAGGAAGCTTGTAAAGGTTTCAAGAAGGGCCACAGACTGGATTAAAGAGTATCCTGAAGAGGCAGCACGGATTATGGTCAGACAGTTGCAAGTTATGGGAGAAAGAGTTTTCCCAATCGAGTTGATAAAAGTAATCTCAAAATTAGAAATTACCCCAAAGGTTTTGCTTTCGTCTATGAAAAGGTTGGAATACAGTGTAGATATCGATTCTAATGAAGTGCAGAAAACAATAAATTATATGGTAGAGCAAGATTATATAAAGAATAGTTTTAGAGCCGAGAATATTTTGGATTTGAGGTTTATTAAATGATAAAAATCTTTAAAAAGATTAAACCGATATGTGGAATAATCCCTATTGTTTTATTTTTAGCAATATGGGAAATGGCTGTACGGTTGAATCTATTTCCGGAACAATTCTTTGTTCCCTCTTTTTCCACAGTTGTATCAGAATTTTATTATTTGACAGCAAATGGAGTTCTGGGAGAAAACTTTTTGAGTAGTCTAATAAGAGTTCTAATTGGTTTTTCAAGTGGTTCTATTGCAGGTTTTGCAATAGGAATTTTAATGGGATGGCAAGATGTTATAAATAAAGCACTTAGTCCAATAATCAGTTTAATATACCCTATCCCTGCCCTCGGATGGCTTCCTCTTTTAATGTTATGGATTGGGATAAATGAGATGTTACCCATCACAATCATATTTATTTGCTCATTTTTCCCTCTCCTTTATAATACCGTTACAGGGATTAAAAATGTAGATAAGAATTATATTAGGGCAGCAAAAACGCTGGGGGCATCCAATATAAGGATTTTAACCACTGTGGTTATCCCTCTGGCATTACCAAATATTTTCACCGGGCTAAGATTAGAGGCTGGTATGGCATGGCGAGTGATCATTGCAGCAGAGATGGTAGCCATACCTACAGGGATTGGTGCCCTGATGATGAAAGCTGAAAGCCTTATAAGAATTGACATCATTATTGTTTGTTTGATGGTATTATCGTTAATGTGCCTTTCCTTTGAAAAGTTTTTTGCCTATTTGGAGAGAAAAGTTACTGCCAAATGGAAGTAGCAAAAGAAGTATGGGGATAAAATGCCTTTCATAGAGATTAAAAGAGTAAATAATTATATTCTAAAAGATGTGAATCTTGATGTGCTTGATAGAGAGTTATTGGTTTTAGTGGGTCCTAATGGAGCAGGTAAAACAACACTTCTCAATGTTGTTGCAGGGCTAACTGATTACGAAGGTGAAGTCTTTTTCGATGGCAAAAAAATAGATAAACTTCCGACTAATAAAAGAGAAATAGGTTTTCAATTCCAGGATTTAGCTCTATTTCCTCATCTTAAGGTAGAATCAAATATATCTTACGGCCTCTTGGCTCAAGGGTATTCCCCAAAAGTTGTTAAAGATAGGATCAATGAGGTTCTCAACCTTTTTAATATACAACATATAAGGGAAAGGTATCCCAGTAACTTAAGTGGTGGAGAGAAGCAGAAGGTTGCGCTTGCTCGTGCAATTGCTCCATTTTCTAAAATTTTATTAATGGATGAGCCAATGTCTAATCTTGATCCTCAAACTTCGAAATATCTAAGGAAGGAGTTACGATCCATATTGAAAAAATTGGAAATCACTATAATTTATGTAACTCATAATCTGCTCGAGGCTGAAGAGATGGCCGATAGAATTGCCTACATCCACAATGGGCAAATTGAACAAATAGGTTTACCTGAGGAATTCATTTTTAATCCTGGAACCGAGAATATATCAAAATTTATTGGTATGCCAAACATTTTAGATTGTGAATATTGTGATAAATTTTTCCCTGGGTTTGCTCGAGTTAGCATAAAAAATTTACAATTGATTTTACCCTATGAAGGGAATGGTAGGATTAAAAAAATAGCTATTTTTCCACAGGACATATATCTTTCATCAATTAAACCTCCAGGACCCAATATTAATCGCTTCAAGGGGATAATTACTGAGATTTTAGATTTCGAATCATTTTCTTGGGTAAAGGTTGATGTAGGTGGAAATATTTTAGTTGCTGAATTATCAAGAGATGCAATTCATGAGATGAATTTTAAAGAAGGAAAGGAAGTTTTTGGGATAATAAAATTGAGGAGCTTAAGATATGCTGAAAAATCGTAAAGAGGATGATATTATACTTAAATCAAAGGATAAATTTTTAGAGATAGTCAGAATAAATAAATTGCATGATGTGAAGGTATCTGTTCTTGTAAAAACCCTGACTCCTGAAGAGGCTATTGGGGAACCAGGAAGAAGGGATTTTCCAATTATTTTAGGGAAGGAAAGAGTTATTGAGGCAGAAGTTCTGGGAGCTAAGGCCCATGCATTTACAGATTCTCCAGGAGAATATTTGGGTGATTTAAAGGGGGTACTCAATTTCCCTCTTACATCTAATAAAGAGCGAAGCATATATGTAGCAACCCTCAATGCGATTCTTAAATATCTCAATTTCATTGAGAATACAATTCACTGTAAGGACGAAGATCCTGAGAAATGTGGTAAGGAAATTGCATCTCAACTTTTGAAAAAGTGTGGGAAAGCTAAAGTTGGATTAATTGGTTTAAATCCAGCAATTGCAGAAAACCTGATTGAAACTTTTGGGACTGAAAATGTAAGGATTACTGACCTAAATAAACAAAACGTAAATTCTTTAAAGTTTGGAGTAAAAATATGGGATGGCAACAAAATGACAGAAGAATTAATCAAGCAATCTGATATTATCTTGGTTACAGGGACAGTTTTTGTTAATGGAACCTCTAATAATATCATGCATTGTATCAAGAGATATAAAAAAAATTTTACAATTTATGGTGTAACGGGGGTAGGGATATGCAAGTTGATGGGGTATAATCGTATCTGTCCTTATAGTAGAAAATAAATTATTTTTTCTTTTTATTTATAAAACTATTATGAAAAAATCAAAATCCAATCTTGATTTCAAATTGATGTCTCTTGTCTATAGATTTCGTGATATCTTTATACCCCGTATAAGAATTCTAAAAGAAGTAGAAATAAAACAAGGTTATTATGTGCTCGATTATGGCTGTGGGCCATATAGTTATATTATTCCCCTTGTAAAAATGATAGGTGAAGAAGGAAAAGTTTTCGCTCTGGATATTCATCCGCTTGCGATTCAGAGAGCTCAACAATTTGTTTCAAAAAAGCAATTAAAGAATGTAGAGACTATTTATTCAAATTGTAAAACTGGATTGCCAGATAATAGTGTGGACGTAGTTTTGTTGTATGATAAATTTCATGACCTTGATAATCCATCTGAGGTATTAAAAGAGTTACATCGAGTATTAAAACCAAATGGAATTTTATCCTTCAGCGACCACCATATGAAAGAAAATGAAATAATATCTAAAATAACAAATGAGGGATTATTTAGGATATTAAGAAAGGGCAAAAGACCATATTAAAAGGAAAAAATCCTTTTATTATAAAATTCGTAAATTTGCAAAAATATTTAGGGTTATAACATTTTCAGAAATCAAATTTACTAAAGTTCCGGAAAAAAAGGAATTACACAGGGAAACCTCAAATTTTTATATTTTTAAATAAACTAATTTAAGAATTACTCTGAAAATAACTTTCAAATCCCTGATCCTCCCTTTTATAAAGAGGGTGAGGGGGATTATAAATTTTCATGGTTCGAGTGTGACAAAACTGTCATGAGAAATTATTTAGAAATGAAGGTGTTACCATTTCAGAATTAGACAACGTATATATTCTTGTCAAGAATACTATAGGAGCTCTGGATCTTTTTCTTAAACCAAAATATTAATAATTACCTTGCGAAAATAAGGAGGAAAACATGGTTTTCTTTGATCTTGGAAAACTTCCTGGGCAACAGTCCATGCTTGTTTTTCATGCCCTTGCTCGAATGGGGATTGAAGCTCTTGTTTTGGTCTCTCCTCAAAGTCCTTTAGTTAGCATTGGATATTTCCAGGATGCAGAGCAGGAAGTCGATCTTAAATTTTGTCGGGAAATAGGGCTTCCCTTTATGCGTCGGGAAGTTGGTGGGGGAGCAACATACCTTGATGAAAATCAAATCTTCTATCAACTGATCTGGAAAAAGGATAATCCAAAGTTTCCAAGGGCTATTAATGAAATTTTTCTATGGTTTTCTGAGGCCCCTATAGAAACCTATCGAGCCTTCGGAATAAAAGCAGAGTATCGAGCCACCAATGATATTGTAACAAGGGAAGGGAAAAAGATTGCGGGTGAAGGTGGAGGAGATATTGGAGGCTGTATGGTATTTGTAGGTGGGATCCTTCTTGATTTTGATTATAATACAATGAGCAAAATATTGAGAATTCCTGATGAAAAATTTAGGGACAAGGTTTTTAAAACAATGAAAGAAAATTTGACAACTATGAAAAACGAGTTGGGAACGAATCCGCCAAGGGATGAAGTGGTCACCGTGCTCAAAGAGGGATTTAGGAAGAGATTAGGGAAGCTTGAACAGGTTTCATTAAACTCAGATATTATCGAAAAAATGAGACAGTTAGAAAAATGGATGACTTCAGATGATTTCCTTTATAAAAAGACTCACAAAATTTCAAAGGGGATAAAAATTAAAGAAGGCTTAGAAATTTTTTATGGAATCCATAAATCTAAAGGAGGATTAATTCGAACTGCAGAGGAAATTTCAGAAAAAAGGATTGAGGAAATCACGATCTCAGGCGATTTTATGTTTTTTCCAAAAGAAGAACTTAGAAATCTGGAGAAATCATTAAAAAATATCTCTTTGGAAGAAAATAATCTAATTCAAAAAATTGAAAACTTTTATGGGAAAAGGGGAATTCAGTCCCCTGGAGTCGAATCTGAAAGCTTTGTAACTGCCATTTTAAACCCGATCAAGGAATGAAAATTAGAATCGAAATGCTTTGATAATTTTAGAAAAATTGAAAATAACCAATGCTATTCTATTTACCTTAAAGGAAATGATTTTCCAGTTAAATCCTTCAATAAGTGCATTTTGGAAAGTACTGTTATAAGTAACCACTATGGTTTCTCTTCGACTTTCAGGGATGAAGTGAATCCCATACTCGGGATGTTAAAAATGCTGGGAACCTTATTCAAAAGAGGGCATCGATGCTATATCTTAAATAAGGATATTTAATTTGTCTTCTTAGATGTTCTCTTAGACAATGCTTTTAATTTCCTTCCAAGTAGCTTTTCTATTTTAATTACAAACCTATCGTTTCCACATGGACGATGGCCTGTCTTTGTACTTTACTGAATGTCATCAATTAATACTATATCCTATCTCTATATGAAGATATATAGATCAATCTTTTATTCTTTCAACCGTGAATTATTTTCTAAATATACTGGTGTAGGGTTCATCCTTTTCAAAGACCATTTGCTGATAATTACTACGTTGAGTAATATGATAGGGAAACCTGATTGGAACTACTATTGCTATTTGTGGCATATTCCTCCTTGAAATAAATTCTATTTATGATATTAATTTAAATGTGAAGAAAAGGGAACACGATAAATTTTTCAATGTGATTCTTAACAGTATTGCTGATGGTGTGTTTACAACAGATAATGATGGTAAGATTACTTTTATAAATAAAGCTGGAGAGGAAATTACTGGTTTTAAGAGCAAAGAAGCTGTTGGTCG